>MAAC01015518.1_pt1 | contig 68003 bp, 65 predicted proteins | sample 1115981 | NCBI WGS metagenome assembly MAAC01 (sample SAMN04961126, study PRJNA320927) | seawater metagenome | isolation source: sample BD02T64 sea water enriched with oil for 64 days | place: USA:Gulf of Mexico | collected 2013-07-27
TGTGAAAAAGAGATCTTTGATCAACCACCTATAACAAAGAGCAACGCAAACTTACAAAAGCTAAACTACAGCTTAAAAACACTAAACTATGCAGAGCTGATCAAGGATACAGAAATTCAACCATCTTTAAAGTTTCTTCAAGGGGTGTTTGCTTCTAAAAAACCAAAAGGGACATTTGGCAAAAGCGATACTCAGGTTGCAGATGGTTTAATAATTAGTACTGAACAAATTAACAGAATTGTTGCACAAGATGTAATTATCTGGGCTTTTAAAATTGAAACTCCTTTATTAGAAAGCTCTGACTTTGAGAATTTTCTAGTAAAAAAGCACAATGATACGTTTCGTTATTATTTAGTTTCATATATTAAAGATACAGAGAATGATGAAAATCTTTATAAAAAGGCAAGGCTGTATAAACTCTCTAAAGAAGCCTTAAATTTAAATGAGCTCCATTTAAGTGGCATGGAAGACGATGAATTGTTTGAAGATTATGAGGATGGCGTTGGAGCAGGTGGCTCAGGCTGTGAAGGAGAAATATATCAAGAAATTACAGCCTGCAATAAAGGTGGTTATCATATATTAAAATATTCTTGTCAACATGATGGATTTCCTCACGGTTTAGGAGATATTCCTCCTTGTGATGATGTCTGTACAGGAACTACGATTACTTCTATTCTCGATTTTTCAGATTGCGAAAGTGGTACCTACGACCCACCAAATGGGCCAACCAATGATGTTTCTGACGATTCGCAAACAGGTGATGGTACTGGAGGTGATGCTGGAAATTCTGATACAGATGGTACTACCACTATAACAGCGCCAATAGAGATTGAGGACCCAAATTGCCCTGCGGGAAGTGGGAAAATCATGATAGATGAGGTTTGTGTGTGCCCACCAAATTCAGGAAAAGTTGAAGATAGCAATGGGAAATGTGTTTGTCCTAGTGGTTATATTGAAAACTTTAATATGAATTGTGTGATAGATCCATGTATAACAATAAAAAAAGGAATAGACGCTACTACTATTAAAACACATTTTAATGACTTAAAAACAAAACTGGGGAATTTAAATGAAAACGGGCAATTGTATTTTAAAGTTAATGGGCAATATAGCTCTAGAGAAATAGCGGTTTCTATATTTAATTCTAATAGTGTAAATGTAAGTGCAGGTCCAACAGTGTTTGGTGCTGGCCATACACATACAGATAATTTATATAGTATGTTTTCTTGGAGTGATGTACATGTCTTGTATAGCCTATATAACAAAGCTAACTCTAACTTAAAAGATATAGTTATGTATTATTTAATCTCTAGAGAGACACCTAGCTCTGACCCTAATTTTTATGTATTAAAAGTAAGCGATTTTAATAAATTTAAAAATAAACTTACTTTAGATGTTAAAAATATTATTATAAATACGAGAGATTTAAATGGTAGTAGCACTTTTAATGATGTAATAAAAGTATTAAATAGCTCTATTGGAAATCAATATGAAAGTGCTAGTGATTTTGAAAAAACCTTTTTAGAAGAGTTTAAAAACCATGGTATAAAATTATATAAATCTAAAAACAGTGTAGACTCTTTATCTGAATTGATTATAGAAAATGGTACAAATGCTGTGACAGAAGAACCTTGTAACTAAAAACAACAACAATGAAAAATTTATATATAATAGTAGTGCTGATTTTAATAGCATCTACATCTTGTAAAGCGCAAACACCGATTATTGATATTGAAAACCGTCCTTCTTTTAGGGAAATACAATTAAAAAACGCATACTACAAAGACATTCACAATTTCTTTGATGATTTTGAAGGGACTTGGGTTGCAACCAAAGGAAACAATACTTTAAAAATTGTCTTAAAAAAACTAAAAATGGTACCTAATGACATTCCTTATTTTATAGATTATGTTGTAGGTGGTTATCAATACATAGAACATGGAGTGGAAAAAATAAATAATTTAGATGAAATTGACACTCAATATATTCGAAGCATATATGGCAGCCGTCTTTTAAAGAGTCATTACAAACCTACTTGTAATGATTGTGACCCCGATAAGAGAAGATTGGATCTGGGCTTTTTTGATAGAAACAGAAATGTCAGTGGTTCTTTGTATTTACAGCATACCATAGTAAATGGGAAACCTGCTTTAAAAGCACTTTTGTGGGGTACCGGTAAAGCATATGATATGGATAACCCGCCAGCTCATTTATACCTTACAGTACCAACGGGGGAATATACTTTTATTAAACAGTAAATTAACAAAAGAGACACCCTTAACAGGTTGTCTCTTTTAATTTTTTGAGATGAAACATAAAATCATATTAATAGTAGTATTCATATTTTCAATGATTAGCTGTAAGGCACAATATATTATACCTGTAGAAGATGGACATAAATATATTGCTACGGAAAAAGGGTTTATGGGAGATCATGACTATGTGTATGTTAAAGACGTAAACAATGTATTACCAAAGTTTGTAGGAATCTGGAAAGGCACCTATCAATCTAAAAGCTTTGAGTTCAGAATAACAAAAATAACTACAGACGATGGCGAAATAAAAGAAGACATGCTTTTAATGCGTTATAAAATAACGGACAGTAATGGGAACGTCATTGAAGATGTTTTATCGCTACCTAATGATGACGGATATGTAATGCAAAATGGATATGTTTCGAAAAATGGTCTCTATGTTTTTTCATATATTGGTAGAGACATGGCGTGTGGACAAAATGGTTGGGTATTTGCAGAAGTATATGGCACAAATAATGATAAAATGCAGCTTTTTTTAGCCGTTAAAGGAGAAAATTATCCAGAATGCACCACAGGTACAGCTGAACAAATTTTACCCATGGAACAAATGGAACTAATTAAACAATAAATTAACAAAAGAGACGCCCTTAACAGATCGTCTCTTTTAATTTTTTAACATGAAAAACGTACTATTAATTTTAATGCTATCATTAACAAGTGTAGCAAGTTGTCAGGTCTCATCAAATATTATATCTGAAACAGAATTTTATAATATTAAAATAAACAATATTACATTAAAAGATATTCAAACTACTACAGGAATTAAGCAACAAGTAAAAGATTTAATTCCTGCATTTATAGAAGAAGCTATAGAGGAACCGGAAGAAAATTATTACTACTATACTTACGATGGTTTTAATCTTGGTTTTTCGGAAAATGAAATAGTTGTATTTGAAATCACTAAAAACACCTGGATTATTAATATACAGGGTGTTACTGTAACTATTGGAGATAGTGTAAGTATTCTTGGAAATGTAATAATTAATAATGATCTAGATGGAGGTAAAAGTATTGTTTACCAATATTGTAATGGATGCAATAATTTTATCTACATAAATTTTGATGAATTCACTAATAAAATTACAAGAATAGGGTTTATTGAACAAACATAAATATGAAATCACAACCACATATATATATATATATATGTATATAATTTCAGTAAAGTGTAAGCTAGAAAGTTTAGGCTTTTCTGCCTTTTTAATAAGGCTTAATCAAATCATAGATTAAACCATTTGGAATAAACAAGTCTACTTAAAAACAATGCTAAAAAAAATAATAGAGAGAGACTGGATTACAAGATAGAGAACAACGATTTCAGCAAGCTGAAAATTCAATAAAATGAAAAACACTTTAATAATAGCAACTCTTTTGATACTGTCATTAAGTTGCAAAGCGCAACAAATACAAGAAAAAAAGTTAATTATTGGAACTTGGATCCCAGATGGTAGTCCTGATAGTCATTCAGTATTTACACTTGATGGGAGTTTGAAAAAATATAGTAATAATCAATTATTTAAAACTTACAATTGGTCTATATCAGAAGATAAATCTGTAGATGGAGCACTAACACACAGTTTTTTAAAACTTATTGATGTTAATAGTATTAATACTATTTATGAATACGAAATAAATGGTTTAAGCGATACTAAAATGCTTTTAGTAACAACGCAGCCTAAAATAAGTTATCTGTATTTTACGAAGCAATAAATTATATTTAAAGCCCTGCTATAAAAAATAGCAGGGCTTTTTAATTACTTTTATGCCTTGTGTAAACTGTTTATTTTTTTTAGTGCAAAACGCGGTGAAATGCGCGAGATGAAATGCAATAATTTTACCTTTCCAACTTTTATTTCTGTTTTCCCGGCTGATACTTCTTTCAACATCATGGCCACTGCTTTCTCTGTAGAAATGGAAATTTTTGGTGGGTTCCCCTTGTGCCAAGGTGTGTTTACCGCTGGCATTAGTACTTCAATTACACTGAAATTCCGGTTTTTCAATTGAATTCGAAGTACTTGGGTAAAAGAATGTAAGGCCGCTTTGGTGGCATTGTAATACGAATAGTCTGCTCTTGGCGCATAGACCAATCCAGTAGTTATATTTATAATAGTGGGTGTGATATGTTGGTGTAGGGTAGAGGCCAATTTTTTTATGAGTCGCAAGGGCACCATAAAATTAACCTGAAATTCTAATTGTGCTTTTTCAAGTGCAAATTGATCTTCTAAAAAAGAAGAGGTATGTACAATGGCAGCATTGTTAATGAGCACATTTAAATCGCTGTGGTTTTCTTGGATCCAATACACCAGACGATCACAATCTTCTGGAAGAGCAAGATCGCATTGAAAGATTTCTAAACTTGGATTTTGTTGTTTGGCTGCTTGCAGTCTTTGCAGGTTGCGTCCACAAATAAGTACGTTATTGTTTTTTTTTAGAAGTTGTATTGCCAATTCTAAACCAATACCAGAGCTTCCTCCGGTAATTAGTATTTTGTTATTCGATAGGTACATTATTTTTCTTTTTTAGGTGTATACTCCCACAAAAGTACTGCGCAGTTTTATCGAAAACATTGACCTATGTTAAGTCAGCTTTTTTCGGATTCTACTTAAAGATTCAGGTTGAATGCCTAAGTAAGAAGCAATGATGTGCTGTTTAATTCTGCCCTCTAAATTTGGGAATTCAGCTAAGAAGTTGCGATACCTCGTCTCTGCATTTAATAATAAAAAATCGCGTTCTCTTTTTTCTTTTATGCAAAATCCTTTTTCGATTATCTTGAATAAGAACCTGTCCCAAAAAGGGTTTTGGACTCTTAAATGATTCCATGGTTGCTGGTCAAACTCAAAAATTTCGGAATGTTCTAAGGCTTCAATATAAAAATGAGAAGCTGTATTTGAAACCATGGCAGAGTAGGACGAGATAAATCCTGATGCTGAGATAATTCCTTTGGTAAATTCAACGCCTTTCTCATTGATGTATACATATCTAAAAAGACCTTTGTGCACAAAGGCTAATTTTTTTGGCGTTTCTCCGGCACGAATAAAATAGTCACCAGGTTTCAAGCATTGCTGTTTTCCTATAGTAATTAATTCCGCTGTTTGAGAATTGGGTAAGAAGGTACTCAGGTGTTTTTTTAATGCTTCCATAAAAAGTAGGCTTGTTTCTAAAGAACGAATTTAAATATTTGAACGGGGTTTGGTACTAATGTCATGTTAAAATCCATTGCCAATTCAAGCGAATTTAAAACCGATCAACAAAATTGCATCGCGCACAGAAATCAGCATAGAATTCGATTATATTTGTACCACCTACAGCACGAATTTACGATGACGATCACAGATCAAAAGAAAGCGGTAAGAACCAGCATAAAAACACAGCGAGATGCCATTGAACTCGCATACAAATTAGCATACGATGCTTCAATTTGTCAGGCTTTATTCGCTTTAATAGCAGCAAGAAATTGTGCTGTTGTACATGCCTATATCCCCATGGGCAATGAAATTGACATTAGGCCTTTGTTAGAAAAATTAGTAGCAAATAATATCACTGTGGTAACGCCAAAAACCTTGAAAAATAGACAACTCGAACATTTGGTATTGGATTCTTTAGAGCATTTAGAATCTGGAGTGTACGGAACGTCCCATCCCAAAAACGGACTTGTTTTTAAGGGAGAACTAGATCTTGTAATTGTACCCGGACTGGCTTTTGATAGTGAGAATTACCGTTTGGGATATGGCGGAGGCTACTACGATACTTTTTTAGCCGAACATCCAACTGCGTTTACGGTTGGTATTGGCTATCCTTTTCAGAAAATAAACAGCGTACCAAAAGAAGCACATGATGCTTGTTTAGACAAGGTGTTGATATTCGAATAAAAAAACATAAAAAAAACACAAACACCAAAAGTTGGATGTTCATGCTTTTTAATAAAAATGAATTATTGACTATTAACTGATTGCACAGTTTCCATTGCCTAGTGGACTCACCCAGCCCCCTGTTAAGGTATCATTCTCTTTTAGTGCTAACAAAGCCTGCCCTTTTAATTGACAACCTTGGTTGTTCCAATCTGTACCAACTTCATAGACCATTGAAATTCCATCTGTACCTTTTGGAAAGGTAAATGTGGTGTCTGGTCCACTGGCGATGATGGTAACCGCATCTAACCATGTTGGGTCGGTAGCATTTGCATTTGTTGTATATCTGAATTTAACAGGTCTCGGTTCTGGTTCAGTAATGGCATTTGTCAATGTTACTTTAACAGCAGTTGGCAAGCCAGATGTTGGAATGGCAGCACCTGTTACATATGGATTGTCTTGATCACGAGGTACCGTTCCTAAGGTATTTCCGACACTACTAAAAGAGGTTATGGCAGCATATTGGGTACTTAATGAATTGGCACCATGATTTGGGATTTCAGCACCTGCAGTTGTCACCATTCCCCAACCAGCTGTACGCTCATAATATCTAAATGCAAATCCACCAGAAACAACATCAGCCATGTTTATAGCAGCCCCTGTTCCAGATTGTGGTGTTAAATTTGTTCCTCCATACAAATAGTCTGTTTGTTCCCAAGTTCTTGGGGAAACAGCTTTTGCATTAGAACCCATTTCTGTAAAGACAATCGGCACAGGATTGGCTCCGTCAAAAGCTTTTACTAGGTCGTAATATGCACCTACTTTAGCGGCAAGAGTTCCTGCTGCCCAACGCTCACAATTATATCCTAAGAAATCGAGACGCTCAGAAGAATCTCCACTCATATACGCTTTTCCAGCAGGGATGGTATAGTCTGGAGCATCTCGCAATGCCGCAGTTACCGGAACTGTTCTGACACAATGTGCAGCCATATATGTTTTTAAGTATGCGGCACCCGCTCTAATTTTATTTGGAATGTCATAGCCAGGAGTTGATCCTCCATTTGGGTTTATGGTTTCGTTTCCGATAGAGAAGGCGAACACATTTTTAAACTGACAAAATTCATCAGCAATTGCTTTCAATCTTGCGTTGTATACAGTAGCTCCATCATGCACCGTAGTATGACCTACCGCACCTACCAATACATAAATTCCCGCTTCTGCCAAGGCATTCATTACAAGTATGTGGCTTTTTGTAGGATCTACTTGATACACACGAATGGCATTGATATTCATTGCTGCAAATCCACAGGCATTTGTTGGTACTAATAACGCTTGAATAGCGGCTAAGTTGTCATCAGAAATTGGATCTACAAAATCTGTAGGTTGATAACAAACTCCTTTTGGTGCCCACTGTGCGGAACCACACTTAAAAAGATTGTTTGAAATGCTAATAGATGTAATGTCGAACGGTGTGTTTTTTGGGGTACTTTTTGTCATAGGGAAAAGTGTTTGAGGATTAAAATTATGCTGCCCAATATACCATCCTCAACCGAATTTTTTATAGGTATAAATACGCGAATTAATGAATTTACAATGCTGTATTTATAATAAATATTTAAAATAAATACCCCTGACATCATCTGACAGTATCTGCTGCTATTTTTGCAGTAGTTAAAAACAAACAGAAATGAAGAAATCGGAATTTACAGAGGTAATTAATGCATCAACAGAAAAAATATGGAAGGTGTTATTTACCCAATATGGAGATATTCATGTGCACAATCCGGGCATGATCGCCTCTAATTATGTAGACGGTAACACAGAAGGTGCCTTAAATAGTGTGAGACATTGTAAATTTAGTGATAAGTTATCTCTAGACGAAGTGATCACCAGAGTAGATACACATAAAAGCTTTAGAGTTGTTGTAACCACCCATAATTTACCCTTGTTAAAGCACATGTCTGCAACTTACGAATTGATTTCCTTAGGAGCGAATACCACTGAAGTGAAGATGACTTCTTACAATTCTACTGCTCCTGGGTTTATGATTCATTTGGTAAAAGGACCCATGGCAAAAGCATTGCGTAAACACTTATTTGGATTGAAGTATTATATAGAAACTGGGAAAACGGTGAATGCTGAAAATTACAAAGCAGTTTTTAAAGATTATTACTATAATTAGGGAAAAGGCAATAGGCAACATCTCGATACTAATTTGTTGCATTACATTTCACAAATCCACTCGATGTGACAGTTCATTGGTCATTTCAACAGAACGAAGTATGAGTGACGAGAAATCTCATGAATTGAAGTTGCAGAGTAGTTGTTGGTTTTTAGTTGTTTAGGCAATAGGGAAAAGAGAAGTAAGAAGTTTTGAGTTGTGAATTTTGAGTGTTTAGTTTTGAATGGAGCATCAAAGTAACAAAGTAACAAAGGGACAAAGTGGGGAGTAGCGAAGCTTGATAAGAAGGAATTGTCATTGGATATTTTTCGTAGTAAAACAAGGTGTGTTTTCGCAAAGCAGCTTCCAAAGAGTGCAACGGTGTGGAAGCGATGTGAAAACGGGCTGTAGTTTTTCAGAATAAAAATCCGCAGACTAGATTTTTTGTTTCGTTTTTCATCAATGGAAAAATGAAAAGAGAGAGGAAGGAAGTAGAGTTTTGAGTTGTGAATTTTGAGTGTTTAGTTTTGAATGGAGCATCAAAGTTGCAGAGGTTCAAAGTTGCAGAGTGTAAAAGGTAATTAGGCAAAAGAGAATAGAGCAAAGAAGAAAGAAACTAGAGAGAAGAGAAAAGCTCTTTGGTTGCCATTTCGATAGAACGAAGCATGAGTGACGAGAAATCTCATGAATTGAAGTTGCGGAGTAGTTGGTTGTGTAGACAATAAACAAAAAATCAATGCTCATCTGAGCATTGATTTTTTTTCGTTTATAAAGAATCCTTGTTATTAGTTTTCTTCCAAACGTTTTAATTGTCTTTTAAAGTAAGCCGAATTTGGTGACCCTTGTTTTTCTGCTAAGTCTATTGCAGCTTGATAGGTTTTTTTAGCATTTTCAGTTTGTTTTAAACGTCCATAGACTCTTGCCAATCCATTTAATGCGCCCATAGATGTTGGGTGATTTTTGGTGTTTAAAACCAATAATTTGATGGCCAACGTTTCTTGTTTATCTCTAATCAATACCGTTGCCAAACGGTTTAATGTGTTTTCTGCAATCACATTTTCTGCTCCATAGGTTGCTGCTCTTTTTGTATAATAGCTTTTTAACTGTGCCATTCCACCTCTAGTTGTATAGTCTTTAAAACTAGTATAACTTGGCGCTTGGTAGTCGTAAAAAACTTCTGTAAACCCTTTGTACATGGTTAAATAAGGCGTGGTCATGTGAACCTGATTTTCGATAAAATCATATTTCCACCGAAAGCTTTTTGGTGCTTCTTTTTCTAATAAAGCCACAAATTTGTTCATCGCATCTGTTGCACGTTGGCCTTCTGCTGCAACACCTGTTAAGGTAAAATACAAAGGTTTTGAAAGCGTTTTGTTGTTCTTGAATAAGCTTGCGAATTGCTCCAACAACTCTGAATTGTTTATTTGTACCACCGGACTCGCAGAAATATAATTGTCAAACAGGCTTGGTTCTGTTGCCAGGTAATTCAATACAAATGCACCTGCCATAGAATGGCCAAATAATGTTTTGTGTGTTGAGGTACGGTAGTTTTTAGCCACAAAGGGAAGTACTTCTTCTTTGATGTATTTTTTAAAGTTGTCTTTGCTGCGGCCTAAATCTCTACCACGGGTTCCGCGGTTGTTGGGAATGGCAACAATAATACTTGCGGGCATTCTTCCATTTTCTGATAATAAAGTAGCGGCGTTTATCGCATGGTTAAAATGATTGTCTCCGTCTAAGACATAGACAACATTGTATTTCTTGTCAGATTCTGTATAACCTGCTGGCGTGTGAATATACAAGGTGCGCTCTTCTTTTAATACAGAAGAAGTCATTTTGTATTCCGTTCCTAAGGTTGCTGTGATGGGTTTTTGCTGTGCTTGTACTACGGTTACAAGAATAATTGCAAGGAGTTTTGTAAGTGTTTTTAACATTGGTTTTTGGTTGATTTTTGCCAAAAGTAACCATGCTAAAAAGAGTAAAAGCCGTTTTAAGATATTGTTACCAAATCTTTAACAGCTTCTACTAATGTTATGTTAAATGCTATGAATTAGCAGCTTAATTATTATTGACTACAGGTTCCAGTAACAATATCTTGTTTGGAAGGATTGTAGCTATTATTCAATACACTGAGTACCCCGTTGAAATTAGACAACAATGGTTTTAAGCCACAAAAATTAGACAATTTTGCATTGTTCCAAATGGTTAGGTTTGGTTTACCGCCATTGGCAACCAATTTTTCTAAGCCATTTAAATTGAGTAGATCTTCATTTAAAATAATACTCATGTTTCCACCAACTGTAGTAAGTCCTTCTAAACCAATACTGGTGAGGCCTTGGTTGTGCGTTATGTTTACATCACTTCCAACAGAAACCAAGTTATTCATTGCAGAAAAATTCGGCAAGCCCTTGGTTTTTGAAAGGTACAATGCACCTCCAATACTGGTAAGTGTACTTAAACCATTCAGGTTTGAAAAAGAAGTAGGAATTGCTGGCTCTACATGTAAATCTCCCGTAACTTGGGTATATCCATGCGCTCCAAATTCATTTACTTCTTGCTGATTTTTTAAATACACATTCCCTGTAAATATGTTGTCCAAAGCAGTTGTAAACTCAAGTTCTTCCCCATAGGCAGTTCCTACACTATTGGTAGCATAGGCTCTAAGGTAGTAGGTGGTATTGGGCGTTAAATTGGTGATGTCACTTGTAAAACTTCCAATATCTGTTCCGTTTAATGTTTTTGCATCTGCAGTGGTTGGTGTAGTAGAAAGGCTCCAACAAACGCCTTTTTCTAGAATTGCAGCTCCACCATTTGCAGAGATGTCTCCTCCACTTTGTGCCGTTTTAGTGCTAATTGCTGAAAGGGCTGTGCTGCTAATTGTTGGCAATACAATGGGCGCTGCAATGGTTGTGAATTCGATTTGTGCTCCATAAACAGTTCCAACACTATTGGTTGCATAAGCTCTAAGGTAATAGGTGGTACTTGGCAGTAAATTGGTTAGCGAACTTACAAAAACTCCAGTAGCTGTTCCATCTGTGGTTTTAGCATCTGTTGTCGTTGGGTTCATTGCAAGACTCCAGCAAACCCCTTTTGCTAAAAGTACAGCTCCGCCATTGTCGGTTACATTTCCGCCACTGTTTGCGGTAGTGTGCGTTATTGTTGTTACTGCTGTACTTGTAATGGTAGGCAGTTCTATGGGTGTTGCATTGGTGGTGAATTCTATTTGTGCGCCATAAGAAGTTCCGACACTATTGGTGGCATAGGCTCTTAGGTAATAAGTAGTTTCGGGTAATAAATTGGTCAATGGACTTGTAAAAACACCAATTCCCGCATCTTCTATTGTTTTGTTGTTGTCAATAGTTGGGTTTTCTATAAGACTCCAGCAAGCACCTCTGCTGAGGATTTCACTACCACCATTTTCGGTGATTTCACCTGTAAAGGTGGCTGTGTTAAAGGTGATGTCTGATACTTCTGTGGTAACTACAGTGGCAACCTCGGCTGGAGGATCGTCTTTTGAACAGCCTAAAAATAGGAGGACGGCAACAACCGCGATGATTTGTGTGCTAAACCGAACATAAAAGCGGTTTGCAAAGTTGTTTTTTAGGTGTTGTTTAGGGGGTACGAATGTTTTTCTCATGTTTTTTTATCTGATTATGTGTACTACGTTTTGTAGCATTTTTTTTTGAAAAAGGTGGGTTGCAAAAGCCGTACCAATTGCAGCCGATTTGTGGTTCTTTTTTAGCATTTAAAACGTTTCTAAAAACGATGTTCCAATTTTTTTATTGCAACTACTACGGTATTTTTTATTGTGATAAAAAAATAAAAACTAATTTGTTGCATACAAAATGAAAACCCTAGTAAATACTAGGGTTTGTGGCGTTCTGAGCCTGAGTTTGTAAGCCGAGTTGCTGAACTATTAGCTCCGGTTTTAGTTTGCAGTAAAAAAAAAAGACAAACACTTTTTAAGGGTGCCTGTCTTCTAAAAAGGATTGGTGTTTTTAAAAATTCACTCCGGTGTAAATCGTCTTAAAAAGTGCAATTTATTTTTTTGATTTTTTGGTAACTGCCAACTAAAAAAGACACCTGTGTTCCAAAAACGGGTTTAGTTGTTTGTAATTACTTTTTTTACACGGGCCAGACTTTTTTCAAAAGAAGCGGTATTTGTATGAAAGTATGTGTGTGCCAAGGCCACTGCTTTTGCATAGGCTTTTGCTGCTTTTTTTTGCTGTTGTTGCTTTTCGTAAAATTCGCCCAAACTATCCCAAGCATTGGCAGAGGTTTTAAAGTGCTTGGTATTGAGTGTAAAGTAATACAATCCTTTTGCTGCATCTGTTTTTGCAAATTCGTAGCCTGCTCTGTTCAACATGTCTTCTGCATCTTGGTTCTTTTTGATACAACTGTGGATCACTTTTTCTAAGGGAGCCGTGTCCATTTTTTCTTTGATGTGCATTCTAATTACGCGTTGTAAGTACCCTCCTGAAGGGAATATTTGGAAGCCCGCGCTTTTGCTTAAGACCTTGTGGTAGTTTTTAATGCCATCATAGCCTCCTTCTTTAAAGAACTGTGCCTTGCTTCTATACCCAGGTACAATGATTCGTGTGCTTTTGCTTAAGTCTTCATGGTGCATCTTTCTGTAAATGTCAGCCACCAGTTTATAGGGCTGAATCCGACCCGTATTAGACAATACAATTATGGTGGTACCATCATCGCCTAAAAACACATAACTCGTAAATATATTTACGCTTCCACTATGTCCATAAAACTGTACTTGTGGTATGTACTTCAGTATTTCCTTGTCATTTCGCATCCATCCATAGGTATAGCCATTTAAATTCTTTGCAAACAGCTTTTTTGTAGTTCGTTTTTTCAACAATTTGTTGTTTTGGAGTGCTTGCGACCAGATAAATAGTTCTTTTGCGGTGCTATGCATCCCACCAGCGGTATAGGTATTGCTTTGATCTCTATTGGTGCTTTCTTTGTATTTCCCTTTGCTAATGCGGTAGTTTTTTACAATTTCCTGTTGTAAGTATGCATTGTCTCCAAAACCAGTGTTTTTTAAGTGCAAGGGTTTGGCAATGTCGTTTTCTAGCAGTTGGGAAAATGTCAACCCTGTTACCTTTTCTAAGACTGCGCCTAATAAGACATAGCCCAAACTACTGTATTCGAATTTTGACCCCGGAATGGCAGCCAGACCTGTTTTGTTGACCAATTGCGCATATTCAGTAGGCGTCATTTTTTTGCTAGAAAAGGCACGCATGCTTTTGATATGCCCGCGCAGGCCATCATAATGTGGAATGCCAGAAGTGTGTGCCAATAAACGGTGAATGGTGACCTGTTTTCCTTTCTCTTTGTCGATATAGGGTAAGAAGTCGGTAACGGGTTGGCTTAGTTTGATGCTTCCCTTTTCTACTTGTTGTAGTATTAATAAAGCCACAAAAGGTTTGGTGACCGAACCGATTAAGAATTTAGAATCTGTGGTGAGTGCTTGCTTGGGGTTAAGGCTTGCAAAACCATAGGCTTTGTTCAGTATGATTTTGTTGTTTTTTGCAACCAAGACCACTCCGTTGAGGTTGGCCCGAATGCCCAATGCTTTTCCTTGGGTGGTGTATTGTTGTACTAGCGCTTCTAATTGTTGTGCGTGTAGGGTATTTGCCAATACCAAAAAGGCCATGGCAACTAAGATTTTTTTCATGTTAAAATGGATTATTATTTCAACGCAAAATTAAGAGGCTTCCCATAAATTGCTTGCTGCATTCCTATTGCTTTCTTAGGTCATTCTTACCTCATTCCAACCATAACTAGTGATATACAAGGGGTTTAGTGCTTTTTAAAGAAAATACCTTCTAAAAGAAATTGGGAACAAAAGAATAGATCTGTTGGTTTGTAGCATTTAGTTTTGATACCTGTTTTAAGCTGATGCCCAAATTGAGTACCACAAAAAAGAGGAATACAAAGAGCTCTACAGGAACGGGTCTGTAGCCTTCCAAGCCTGTAAAAAGGTAAATGATAAAATCTACTAAAAAGAAGGACAATACTACAGCAATTGTCCATAGGATTTGAAAACTCATTACAGACCCCGCAGCAAAATTATTTGAAAGCAGCTTTTTCTTCCGTTTCCGAAATACCAACGGAAAGATGATGTTGCACAGCGGAATCAACGAACCCAACATGCCCAAGAGTACCATGCGTTTTAAGGCAGGAAATTGGTGTACTGATGTGTCTGCAACGGATTCTGGTGTGGTTTCTTCTATGGCAATCAATTCTGCAAAATCAAGATCCAAGGTAGTGGCCAATGTTTTTAGGGTAAAGGATCTTGGTTGCACCGCATTTTTTTCGATGCGTTGGATGGTGCTCAAAGAAACGTTTGCCATTTCTGCCAAGCCTTCTTGAGACAACCCCATTAGTTTACGTGCCGCTACAATTTTATGTCCAATGCTGTTTTTGCTCATGGGTGTGATTGATGTGCTAATGTACAGTTATTGGATTGGAAAGATGTAAAGTAGTTTGAGAAAGTGGGGTTTTGGAGAGATTAATTTTATTTGGTGTTTTCAGTATGTTATAACTAGTCAATTTATTAGCTTATTCGGTTTCTCTCCTAAGTAACTTTTCAATTGTTTGTATTTTCCAAAGAGATAGTCAAATCCTTTTTGGATCTGATCCATTCTTTCAATTTGACTTTTAATCTGAAACTCCCTTTGAACCTGAGATCTTAAAAATTTGAAGTTGAGTAAATCATTATATTTAGTTTTTTCCTTTTTCAATGTGTTTTCATAGGTTTCAATTGCTTTTTCCAATTCTCTACCTAGTATTTCAGCTAGTAAAATTGAATTATCTGATAGTTTATTTGTTACTAAGTTTATTTGTTGTTCAAATGAGCTTATTTGTTCAGAAGATGAATTCTGAAGAGCTTCAATTTGTTTTTCAGTAGAAATCTGTAACGTTTCTATTTGTTTAGCTGTTAATTCTTGAAATGTCTCAATCTGCTTTTTAGTGTTTTCGCTTAAGGCATCAATTTGTCGGTTGTTTAGTAATTGAAGTTGTTCAATATGTTCACGGTATTGCTCATCTGAACCTTCTTTAGATTGGAGGAAAATTATTATTGTTAGATAAATCCCGGTAATTGTTGCAACAGTTTGGAGTATATTTCCAATCCAACTTTTATCATTAAAATATAATGCTACGAAAACAAATAAACTGATTAAAATTGAAAAGGTAATCCAATGAATTAACCATTTATGTTTCTTTATTTTTATGCGCGATTTTTCTAATATCATTTGAGGACAATTTTTTTCGGGGTATTACTGGAAACTTGTTTGTATAAGTTTTTTTGCGTTGATTAAGCGAATAATTTAGTAAATACAAATCGATTAGGAAACTTCTGAGTCTTTTTTATCGTTTGCTTAATGCTTTTAAAATTCGTTCTTCGTTAATCACTATATCTCGGAATAAAACGTGAGGAAATTCAGCATATTTCGATGTTTTAAAAGCCTCTGCAATATTAGAAAGCGTAGAAGCAGTAATTAGCGATAAATTCATTTCCGTATCCATTTCACAGTCCATAACAAAATCATCACTAAACTCTGGTGCAACAAGCAGGATTTTTACAATTCGTAAGTTATTTGTGAGAGCTAAATTTTGATAAGACTTTAACTGTCTTGAAACAGAACTAAATTTATTATAACCTCTTTCTTTACTCGTTTTACATTCTACGATAATTATTTCGTTATTATTTAAGTTTAAAAGAATATCCATCATATCCTTTTTAGTGTTTAGCTTCTTTTTAAAAACTTCATCAACACTAAACCCTAAACCATTAAAAATAACTTTAGTCAAATCTTCAAATTTGATTCCAAGTTCACTTTCTTTTACTATAATTCCATTCTCTTTAAGTAAGTTTAGGTTTCGGTAGGCGACATTTTCATAATTTTCTAAATATAAGTTCTCAACATCTTTATAATGTTCAAGAATATTTAAAAGATCATCTCCTCGTTGCTTAATTCCGTTGGTTTTTATGAATTTGGTTATGTCTTGTTTTACAAGTAAATCTAAAACATCTCTTGGTTTGATATTATAATCTAGTAAAAAATTCGCTTTGAGAACAAATTCGTCTTGCAGTTCAAATTGATTTTTCATCTGAACATTCAATTTTGGTAAAGACAAATTTAATTCGGTTAGTAATTTGTCAAAACCATCTAATGAAATTCCGATCTTTTCGTCTCGCTCAATATTCTCGAAGTGTTGAATTAGACTATCAATTTTGTCATCTAAAGTGCTTCCTTTTAAATTCTTTATGTTTAAACTTTTTTCACAAAGTTCATTTAAAATCTTTTTCTTCTCGGTTAAAGTGCTTCCTGGTTTATATATATCATCTAAAAGCAGATTTGTAAACGAAACTCCTTCTTTAATAATTTCTTCAATTTTTTGAGAATAGGCTAACTTTCTATCAATGTTGTGTTCTCTTGCAATTTGATTTATAATAGGTTCTCTTAAAAGTTTAAGAGTTCTTCTATAGAACTTTTCCGCAACTTCTTTTTCTCTAATTTTACGTAACATTCGAACCATTTCGTCTGCAACGTAAATTTTGTTCTCCTTGTTTGAATAGAAAATAACCCCAATATTTTTAAGTCCTTTTATTACATCTTGAACATCAATTTTTTTGATTGGTAAGATTGAATAGTTTATTAACTTCACTTCTTCTTGAGAAAGCCCAAGCTGTTTTGAAAGTGTTAGAATAATTGATAATTCATCTGACGATACTTTTGCTTCTCTATTGTTTGCAACATCATTGTTATAAGCTGTATGCAAACAAGATTTGTAAATTTTATAATCTCTTTTACGACTTGCACTGAGTTCTGATTTATCGTTTTCAAAGTCTGCGTTTAGTGTTTTGATTCTGTGCTTTATATGTTTGATTTCGTTTTCATACAATCTGGAAAACCAATCTTGTTTCATAATGCAGTTACCATCACGAATAATAATGTCAATTAGAATATCTAATTGCGATGTTATTTCATGAAATTCACATTTTATGTATTGTTGGAACTCATTCTCTGTTAGTGAAAAAATATTTGAAATATTTTGGTTGTCAACTGATTTTAATCCTTTGTCTGAAGAACTTAAAATTTTTTCAATTTCTTTACTGTTCTTAGGGCTTTTAGATATAATGTTGTCTATTATTTTGATAAACGAATTTTTCTCTATTGAACCAAGTTTATCTAATATCTTTTCTAGTTTCATAATTGTTTTTTAGTTTTGTTATTTCTTTAAGCTTGTTAGCAACGTGTTGTATAAGTTTTTTTACATGTCTAGACACCTAATTTAGTAAATACAAAACCAATTAGAAAATTCGTGTGGATCTTCGTAATTAAGCGCTCACTAGCAATTAATTTTATACGTTGTTACCAATTGTACTTTTTATTAGTTTAAACAGTTTTCAAATTCCGCTTAGTAAAGAACTATTTTTTCGGTTTTGTTAATATTAAATAAAAGTCAGTTAGATTTCTAATTGTCAATAATAATATATGAACAACTAAACAAATTAAAGTGCTGAATATTAAATGCTTATAGGGTTTTGAGATTTGAATGTTTTGATTGATTAAAGGATATGTTAAGAAAACTATTATTAAAAATGCTTCTATTATTACTGAGTAGGTAAAGTTTATTAATAGAAGTCGATATAATGAAATTTGTTTCCCGTTGATTTTTACTTTAGTCAAATGTTTTTTTATATCCTCTAAGTTTTTACTATGACCAGTTGTTAATATTGTAATTATAGTAATTGAAAATCCAACTAAAATACCTAATAAATTGATCGAGTTGTTTTTAAAGGTTTCTGCCACTGATATTGATTTTCCAGTGTATAATAGATAAAAGATTAAAAGACTAAATAAAAATGGAAATAACCATTCAAACAAAAAGATTCTTTTCGTAACAGTTTTGAGATAATCAGATATTAATATGAAAAATTCTAAATACATAATTAATTATAATTGCGTAATATGCTGTCAATTTCTATAAATAATTCACTTGATACAATTTCTCCAGTTACATCGTTTATCATAGTCATAACATATTCTTGACGTTCTATTAAATCTGTATTAATTGTAACAATATTATTATCATTATTGCGACCAATAAGTCTTATTTTATTGACTGATTGTTTTCCTCCATTGAATACAGCATATATATCTCTTGTAAAGTCTCTAATAGAATCTGACCTTTTTGCTTTTACTGAAACAATTACTTCGTGTTGAACAGTATTTATTCTTTCCGAAAAGTTTAAAGCGTCTCCGCCTAAAACCTGTTTATCTACATAGACATCGGCACAAACCACTCTACTTAAGTCGTCTATTTCTTCTAAAAAATCATCTTTTACAATTATTTCTGAAGAAAATGTAAATTGATTTTCGTCTTCTAATTGTAATGCATAATAATTTAAGTAATCAATAATTTGATTAATTGTCATAGCATTTAAATGCTTTTCTAAAACGATTATAATATCTCCATTAATTGTCTTAGTAGTGATATGTGTTTTATGTATTTCTCCTTCATTGATAGTTTTAGGACTAACTCTTTCATTGGCTGTTGTTTTATCAATCAAAGGAGGTCGGAAACTATGAGTTGCACTCTTAAATAGTAATTTATGTTTTGTTCTTTCTCTATTCGAATTTATATTATCAAGCAGTCCGAATTTTTTTCCAGTCAATGTCTTTTTTCTATCGACTTTGTTTAAATTATTAATGTGTATTAATACTTGATTTAATGCATCTTGAATTTCAATATCATTTTCATTAAGTGTCAGAGTTAGATAATAAAATCCAATTTTTCTTTTTTTTGTTGCCATTTATTTCTGTTCGTTTTTTATTTTGTAGTTAGCTGGTTACATAGAGAATAAAGTCCTCCTTTGTTCATGTTTTTTTTGTAATAACAATTATTCGTTTCTTCAATTTTTCTTACAATGTAGCAAAAGCCATGAGATGTGTTTATGATATTTGGTATTAAGAAGTGAAAACGGTTAAAAACAGGTATTTATACCTGTATTGGTTGCTGGTTTTTGGTTGTTTGTTGTTGGGGAGCATTGAACCTTTGTGATTTGCTGTTTCCATCTTTATCTATTTGTTTATCTGTTTTTTGTAAAGATAGGAGCTGTGTTTGGGGTTTTGTTATGGGTTTCCGTAAGGGGCAATGAAGTTAAAAGTTGAAGGAAGTTAAAAGTTAAAAGTGGAAGGAAGTAGAGTTTTGAGTTGTGAGTTTTTAGTTTTGAAAAGGAGTTACAGAGGTTCAAAGAGTCAAAGTAGGGTAGCAGCGAAGTTGGAAATACAGGCATTTATTTGTCAATTTGTATTATTTTATACCATCTTCCATCATCAGGATTATATGCGTTTGTAAATAATTCTTCTAGTTGAAGTTTTGTATATTGTTTATTACCTGGGTTTCCGGAGATTAATGTTATGTTTCGAATTCCAAAGCCGCTAGTGTCGCTGTGAAAATTTATAATTTTGTTTTTTAGTTCTAAAAGACTAGTTATTTTTCTTTCATAGCTGATATTATCGCCAACTTGTGTGGTATGAGATCTTATAACAATTTTTTTATTTTGTGTATACCAATGGTATTTTTCGACTTTTTTAAAATTCAGTCTCACTAGGGAGCTGTCTTGTTGGAAACCAGGGCTTTTATGGTTATTGAACGTTACTTTATCATAGATGCCTAATTTAAATGATAGTGCTACATTTAGTAGCAATGAATCTCCATTTGAGTTCGTTATTTTAGACCATCTTTCATCAGTCTCTACGTCTAGTAATATATTCATTGGAAATAATTGCCTTTTTTGCATTGACAATTCGGACTGTAAATATTCATTGAAGAGGTCCGTTTTTTTTATATAACGATCCTGTGTGTCTATTGCATATTTTTGATTTATAATTATTTGTTTTGATTTTGATTCAATTTTATAAAATGAAACGGAATCAGTATGCGCTTTTTTTATTAATAAATTTCTGTGTATTAAGTCTTTTTTTCTCTCAATTAAATATATTATAGAATCATTAGCATATTTTATTGAATCTAGTATTGCCTTATTTTTTTTCTTAGCTATTTCCTTATCTGTAGAAATTTTAGTCAAATGAGCTTGATAAAAAGTGAGTGTCAAAGTCAATAAAATTAAAAATGTGCTAAATATTTTTATTTTTATTGTTTTTGCCTTTTCAAGTTGTCTTGTAAGTCTTTCATTTTTTTCTGCTTCAGATTCAATTTCGGTAAAAGGAATTTCTTTTTTTTTAGTAATAATGTCATTTTTCCAAAGAGCTAAAAGCCCGCTAAAAGTTCCAATTAGAATAAGGATTGAAGATGTTGTCATTTTATTTACTGTTAAGGTATTTGTGCGTAATTTTTTATTGATAAAACCTAAAAGTAACATAAACAATGAAATAAAAAGAACTTATCTGTTGATGTGTGTGATAATTAGGTAGTTATACCTGTTTTTAGAAAAAGAGAAGATGGCTAGTCAGGGACTGTCATTGGATATTTTTCGTCAAAAAACAACCTGTGTTTTTAGTTCGAATTTTAATAAACAGATTGCTTAGTTTTAGCCTGTCTTGAGCATTATTGAAAAGAGAAATATATTTTTCTTTGAAGATAGAAACTTAGTTGTCGAAAGATTCGCAATGACGGTGTGTTTTGTCATTGCGAGTGGTAACGAAGCAATCTCATTGTATTCAGTTCCAATCAAACAGATTGCTTCACTGGGTTCGCAATGACGCTAGTCTAGTATTAAACATTAAACAACCAACCATCAGACAAATCTTCCCAAGTTGGGTTTAATTGTTCTATTAAGTCGACTTTTCGTTTTCTGTTTCCAGATTTAATTTGTTTTTCTCTGATAATTGCTTGAGTAATATCTTCAAATTCTTCGAAATAAACGAGCTTGTCACAATTGTATTTAAAAGTGAAACCTTTGTGTGTTTTTGTTTTATGTTGATATATTCTTTTAAGTAAATTACTTGTTACTCCGACATAAATAACTGTATTGTTCTTATTTGTTAAGAAATAAATAAATCCCTTTTTCATTTACTAAAAATACGGAATTAATGTCGTCATTACGAGGAAGTATGACGAAGCAATCTCAGGACTTCCAGTTACAATCAAACAGATTGCCTCACTGTGTTCGCAATGACGGTGTGTTTTGTCATTGCGAGTGGTAACGAAGCATGAGAGACGAGAAATCTCATGGCTTACAGTTATAATTAAACAGGTAACAAAAAAAAATATCGAGAATCATTTTTAAAATGTTCTCGATACAATTTCAATTCTGTTGCATTTCATAGAATTCACCGGAACTTTGGGCTTCCATGTCCCAAGTAATTCCCCGTTTATATTTGTCATTTGCAAAAGTCAAGTAAAATTGACCACAATAACCTTTGTTCTTTAATATTTAAAACTCAAAAAATGTTTATACAATCTTGTAAGAATGAACAATCATTGAGATCAGTTTAGATCTTCTGTTTTATGAATAAATGCCCAAATCCAAAACTCTTTATGATCTCCTTCCGCACGATAGGTTTTAGCAAAAAACACATTCGAGCCAGAGTCAGAAGTAAGTTCTTTGTCAATAAATATTTCTTTTCGATACCAATAATACCCATTCACATTAATTGCAGGCTTGTTTTGAAAGCTACTACCATTCCATCCCAAATATTTTTCTGGAGAAGTACCTTTTGGTATAGTTGAAACATCTACATCATTGGCTCCCGCTCCGCCTACACAAATATAAGAGACATACTGATTTGACTGTCCAGGAAAAGAGCCAATTACCACTTGTCTATCTTCATTTTTTCCATGAACAGATGCCATATTCTGCTTTTTAAAATCAAAATTGCCCGATGGGGTACTCTTCAAATCCTTATCTGTATTCATTGCTTTTTGAAACCATTCCTTACCATTTAATGCTTCAATTGAGCTCATAGGATACTCGTCAGTATTAAAAGGAGGCCTTGGGAAAATATCTAAAGCTTGATTAGAAGTATATGCCCAAAGTCTAAATTCTTTATTATTGACCTCTTCGTAATCCGCTCTATCTGTTTTAGCAACGAATACATTAACGCCAGAACTAGTGGCAAGTGAAGAACTTACTAATATTTCTTTTCTATACCAATAATATCCATTCACATTAATTGCAGGCTCCTCTTGAAAGCTACTGCCATTCCATCCCAAATATTTTGCTGAAGAAGGGTATTCATAAGCATCTTCATTTGGTTCGGTCGAAACAATTACATCCTTAGCTCCCGCGCCTCCTACACAAATATAAGAGACATACTGATTTTCCATTGGAGGAAAAGAGCCAACGACTACTTGCCTAACTTCACCGTGTATTCCACGAACAGACGCCATAAGCTGATTTTTAAAATCAAAATTTCCCGATGGCGTGCTCGTCAATTCCTTTTTGGTATTCATTACTTTTTGAAACCATTCTTCTCCATTTTGGACTATAATTGGACTTATAGGATACTCTTCCGTATTAAAAGGAGGGGTAGGGAAAGTATCTAAAACTTCATTAGAAGTATATGCCCAAAGCATAAACATTTTTAATGGTTTTTCTTGTGCACGGTAAGTTTTAGCATAGAAAGCACTATAGCCTGCACTTATGGCAAGTGAAGAATCTACGAATATTTCTTTTCGATACCAGTAAAAACCATTTTCACTTTTTGCTGGACCATCAACGAAATCTGTTCCATTCCACCCTTTATACTTAGATGAACCAGCTTTTTCATTTGGTTGGGTTGATACATCAACATATTCTGCCCCTCCTGGAAAAGCTACTCCTCCGCTATAAACGCATACGTATGAGACATAATGATTTGATTGTGCTGGGAAATAGGCTACTACTTCATGCATTTTAACACCATTTATTCCATATTCGGATGCCATCCATTGACTTTTAATATCAAAAATCCCCGTGTATGAATCGGTAGTATTATCACTGGTGTTCATAACTTTTTGGAACCAATTTTCACCATTAATGGCCTCAATTGGAGTCATTGGAAATTCATCATGACCAAATTTCGGAATATTGGTGCCAACAGTTTCGGAAATCCACATAGAGTTGTCATCATTTGTGTCAATAGTTTGAAGAAAGTCTACTCCATTTTGACCACATAAATTGTATGATTGAAGAAATCTATTTGGTCTAATTTGTATTTTTTGATGATCGTAATTTAATCCAAAGACATAATTTTGAACATATCCTTTTTCTGGTTTTCCCAGTTCACCTGAATAAACGGAATAAGCATTTCCACTCTTTTTTTCTTTCTTGGTATAAGTGTATAAAGGTATTTTTTGTCCATTTTCTATGGCGTACATCTCCCATCTTGTACCTTCATTTCCTGCATCTATTGGTTTGTCAGTCAATTGAAAATAGAAAAACCCCGGACTTCCGAAATTTTGGCTGAATAATAACATTGACTTTTTTAATTTGGCTTGCTCTCCCAAGTACATGTACTTGTCTGGCCATTTGCTATTGATGAAAGATATTGGTTTTTGAGTAAATAATCCCAAACACCATTTAGGATAAGAATTTGGAACTGTATTAATTACCATGTTTATAAATCCAAGCCCAAAGGTTTGTTGATTAAGTTGTATTAAATACAATGCTGCTTGAAGCTTATATTTTTCATCTTGTTTTTTAAACAGATGGGTAACCATTTGAAGACCGTAATGTGCTACCGCAACTGCTTGATAACAACTCATAATATACTGAGTGAAAGTACCAATATATTCACTGATCATTCCATCAGAATGTTTGGTGTTATCGGTATATTCTGTAATGAGAATGGAACTTTCTGTTATAACATGTTCGACCTGCTTGAATATATTGTCACAGGATGTAGTAAGGTCGGCGATTAGAATTTCATTCAAACCAAATTTCTCAACGACTTTAATTTTATTTACTATAGACTTTACTTCAATTTTAATATTGCTGGCATAAATTTCGACAGCTTTTTCAGTTAGCGCTTCCAGCATCATCCCGTAGGCATCATTCATTTTTTCAAGCGCTTCCTTTAACAATGCGTTTGTTTCATCCAGCTCACTTGGTTTAAAGAAACCAAGGATTTCTCCAATTGGTTTAGCAACATCACTTATACCTGGAATGGACAAATCGGAGACTACTTTCAAAATGTTTTCCGTTATTTCCAGTTCTGAAGTAACTGCCACAGATTCAGCCAATGAATCTTTCAGCTCAATAATTGTTCTCTCTTTTATGTTCATATTTATCAAATTTTTTAAAATTATCTTTCAGCAATTGTTATGAGTTTTTTTAATACCTCATTACTTGTTATAGCACAAAAAGTTCCCGTTTAATACGTTTTAATTTTTTTGGTAAAAGGAGGTTTAAGTGCTCTTTTTTTATTTTTTTTCAATGTTAAATGTAATAAAATCAATGAGATACGGTTACTAAATTTGCCAGTAAATAGCGAGGAAACGGAAAATCACGCGTTTATACCTAGTTTATTTTAAAGAAGATGGAAGAGACAAAGTTTCAAAGTTTGAGAGTTACAAAGTAGTAAAGAGTTAGAAGGTAATAAGGCAAAAGGCAACATCTCGATACAAATTTGTTGCATTACATTTCACAAATCCACTCGATGTGACAGTTTATTCGTCATTGCGAGTGGTAACGAAGTAATCTCATTATATTCAGTTACAATCAAACAGATTGCTTCACGGGGTTCGCAATGACGGTGTTATTCGGCATTGGCCATACCGAATCTTCTTTACTTCCATCAACTGCTAAAATTTTATAGTTTCTTATTAGCTTTTCGCCATTTCTTGTGAAAAATTCAACACAATAAATTCGGCTGGATGCACAATTGCTACTTTAACTGTAACATTCATAAATCCGTTTAAAATGTCTTCAGGAGTCATCGTTGAGCCTAGCCCACATGCCACGCTATAAGCATCTGCTGCTGAAGCGCCTTGCAATCCTCCGTCTTTCCAAATACCATTAAGAAAGCTAGATATCATTGCAATTACACCAGTCCAAGTGTTCTTGTCGTTTGGCTCAAAAACATATGCATGTGCTGCCAACTTACAAGACTGCTCCAAAAAAGTCATCGTTCGTCTTACAGGAAGATACCTCCAATCCAAACTATTACCATCTAATGTTCTGGCTCCCCAAATAAGAATTCCTAGCCCGTTAAAAAAACGTATTGCATTGATAGATTTTCCTGAAATAGCATCCACATTTAAATTGGCTTGCTGACTCTCAGTTAACCGAATCGGTAAAGTTGCCGCTCCAACCATAGACACATTTGCTGGTGCTTGCCATGGTCCAATCTGATTATCAGTTGTAGTAATTACACCTGCCATTCCCCCACTTGGAGGCATCATATTAACATCTGAAAGTACATGCTTAATTATTAAAGCATACGTTTTGCTCGCATTGGTTAATGCTTGGTTGTTTTGTGAAACTGTAAGAGAACTTAAATTCCCTAAAATAGTTGCTACACTCTGGTTTGGAGCATCTGCCGGATTAATCAAAGGTTCCAATTGCTTAATGTCTCCACCAAAAAGATTGGTGTAATCGATATCCGTATTTTGCATTATGGTTGTACCAACAAAAGGATAGTATGCTGTTCCATACTTTAAACCATTAGCCCCTGTATTATTTCTAAAGGTTTCAATATCGTTCATGTACAAACTAGGATCAGGGTTTCTACCCCCAATAATATCAAAAATACTAATAGCAGTTCCCATTTCTTCATTTTGTAACAACATCTCTTGCATCAAGGTTCCGTTATCTTTAACCGCTAGCAATGTTGCTTCAGGACAAATGTACATGGTTGGTGCTTCTTCATTTTTAAGTAGCGCTAAGCCTCCCATTAAATCATTTAACTGAACATTAGGATTGATAATTTGATCGCCTGGAGTCATTGGGTTTCCTGAAGGAGCGCCATATTTTCCAACAGATACAATATAACAAGTACCTCCACCATTTTCATAAAATAATTTAATACTGTTGTATAAAAAATAAATGGTGTTTGGATCAGGAACTATTGAATAATAGTCTGCTCCGATTTGCATATAATCTCCTTTTGTAGGTTCGCTTTTTTCTTTTACCAAATAGTATTGCGGACTGTATTGCTGTACTGGGGCTACTGGTGCAGAGGGCTCTGGATAACAATAAATTGCTTGAAACTGTGCTAACGAAGTTATTTGTTGCGGAATATTAAAATAAGACTTTCCTTCATAGGAAGCTTGCGGTGTATACCCAATAAATGCAGGCACAGACGTTGCTACAGGTTCAACTGCATTTCCAAATGCGTTTATTTCATTGATATATACTCCGGGAGTTTTAATGTTTGATTCATTCATAAGATGTGTTTTTTTTCTGTTTAGAGTTAAGGTGTTTATATACGTTCCACTTTCAAGATAAATTGAGGTTTATTTCATTTTATTCGTTCAACACTAAATGTAGCAAAAGCCATGAGAGAAGTTTATGAGATTTGTCAATTTGTGCTTAAAAAACGGTGAAAACAGGTATTTATACCTGCGAATGAGGTTCGAAAGTCTCAAAGTTGCAGAGTTGCAGAGGTTCAAAGTAGTAGGAATTAGAATTGGAAATAACTAACAACCAATAACTATTCACCGATAACCATAACCGTCATTACGAGGAAGTATGACGAAGTAACCTCATGATTTTCAGTTACAATCAAACAGATTGCTTCACTGGGTTCGCAATGACCGTGTTTTGTCATTACGAAGGATTAGCCAAAGTAGTACGATTTTATGTTGGATGAAGCACCAAAACTCTTATTGGGTATAGCCGTTGTTGGCAACAGTGTTAATTTAAATAATCATTTACACGTAGTAATTTATATTCTGGAGAAGCATCGAATAACATATTGAGTAAGTTCATATGTCCAGCACCGTATATGACCAAAATTCTATCTTCGGGGTTTGTACGAACACGTTGAATGTTTCTAAAAATCCTCAAATTTCTATTAAACCACCAAGACGTAACGTAATCTGGTCCAAACTGTTCATACCCTTTTGTTTCGTATTTAAAAATACCTATTAAATAGGATCCTAATCCCTTTTTAATGTATTCTTCGGAATTTAGTCTTTTCAATTCAGCCAGAATACCCTCAGTTTTAAACAACGATTTTCTGCGAATTGGTTTTAAAATACTATCTGGATTGTTAAAAAAGTAATGCAGAAATTTTGCTTTAGCAATGGAGTCACGTCCATCAACAATTTTTTTGACATCTTCATAATCTGACCCCCAAGCATCCGTGCAGTATAATTTTTTTAGCCCTAGTAGTTTGGCAAGTCTAAACCCTATTTGTTGCTCTTCGCTTCCAGATAATGTATGTTTCCCATTTACATAAGAGACATAAAGAGAATCATACCTTTGCTGTCTTTTAGGTTCTCTTTCGATAACAATTTTAGTAGGTTTAAATTTGGCAAGTTTAGCTACGATGGATTCAATTTCTTTTTGATATTTACCATCTAAAACATTTATTTGATCCTTCTTATTTGTTTTAGCAATGTCTAGATTTGGAAACGTAAAATGAAAAGAGCCTAGCGTTAGCACTTTAGTTTGTGCTATGTTACTTTCTTTTTCTTCATGACTTGGAATGTCTTTAGCTACTATTTTGTCATGGGTACACGAATAAAAAATACTGACAGTAAGGAAAAGGAGGACTAATTTTTTCATATCAAATTCAAATTTCTTACTCAAAGACTGAATGATTTTTAAATTGTTACAGTTGAAAGAAAATGTGAGTTTTGAGGTTTTTAGAGAATTGCAAAGTGCCAAAGTTGTAGAGAGTTAAAAGGCAATTAGGCAGAAGGCAACATCTCGATACACATTTGTTGCATTGCATTTCACAAATCCACTCGATGTGATAATTCATTCGTCATTGCGAATGGTAATGAAGCAATCTCATGAATTGAAGTTACAGAGTAGTTGCTGTTTTTGGTTGCTGGAAGGTTAGGACTAAATTGAAAAATGTTTAGTTACTGAGTTGATGTTTCGTATAGCTTGAGAAAGCCAAAGTAGCAGGGATTTAGCATTGGAAATAACTATTCACTAATAACAATAATCGTTATTGCCAATGTTTACTAGTAGTTAAGTTATCATTTAGAAAAATTTCTCTTTTAGCTTTTTCAACAATTAAATTTCTTTGAGCAGCGTTTATTACAATGTTTCTACAGAGTAGTGCAACTACAAAAGAAATTCCAAATCCAATAAAAAAGAGAGCGGTGTATTCGCCAAAACCATGTTCTATAAGTATGTAAATTATCAACGGAATGTATAATATACTCGTAATTCCGTATATATAATAGACTACAGCTGCTACCTTTCCTCCAATTGTAATAGATTTGGGTAAATTGAAAACCTTGTAATACCGTTTTTTATTTTTGTAATCAAAAACGGTAAATTCATTCGCACTAATACTCGATACATTTATATAGGTTGCTATTTCTTCAAGTTCATTTTCAAGCTTCAATTGATTGCTTTTAAGACGTTTTGTAGCTAATAACTTTTCAATTAATTCTTTTTTTTTAATATAAAATTCTAGTTGTTTAATTTTTCCTGAAACCCCATATTTTGAAAAAACCAATCCAACGAAGGCGGTAATTATAGGCGCGATAATTATGGGAGCTATTATTTTATAATCCATGTAGCATTTTTTTATTATGACGTACAACTGATTCTCTGGCCCACACGTTTCTAGATGTGTTTTCTGTGTTCTGGATAAATGTAGGTTTAAGTATTTCTATTAATTCAGTCTTAAAATTAATAAAATCAATGAAATAGGGTTACTGTATTTTCCAGTAAATAGCAGGGGAGCTAAAAATCAGGCGTTTATACCTAGTTTGTTTTTGAATGGAAGTTTAAAGTGGCAAAGTGAGAAAGTAGTTGTTGGTTATTGGGGGATGCGTTGTGGATTTTGGATGATTGATTTTGAAGAGGAGTTGCAGAGTTTAAAAGGGGCAAAGTTTCAAAGTAGTAGAGAATTGAAATAGGAAAGAACGAACAACCAATAACTATTCTCCATTAACCATACCCCTCATTGCGAGTGCAACCAAGCAATCTCATTGCTTTCAGTTACAATAAAACAGGTTGCTTCACTGGGTTCGCAATGACAGTGCTACTTCGTATTTATTAATGTGCGAAGCGCTTTGGCAGATCCTTTACACCAATCGCAATCTTTTTTTGGTGCTACGTCTAAGGCTTTTTGATAGCTTTTTATCGCTTTCTTTTTTTGACCATTTTTAGCGTAAGCTTCTCCCAATGAATCCCAAACATTTCCATTTTTAGGAAAAAGAGTGGTGTTTAGTTTGAATAACGAAATGGACCAAGCAATCTCTTTATTCATTTCTATTAAGCGATATCCTAAGCCATTTAAAACCTCCGAATTTTTGATGCTAGCACTATAGTTTTCTTTGATTAATGCAGTCAATTTGCTAGCTGCTTGTACCTCGTTGTTTTTCATAAAATCAAAGACTAAATGAAACAAGTTCTTTTTTATTGGCGCCGTTTTGTATGCTTTCTCAAAGAACATTTTTTCTATTGGCCACGCAACTTCTACTTCTCTACTACTAGCATTTGTGAATAAGATAATGACCACATCTTCTTTTGGTAACCATAAAAAATCATGAAAGAAAATAGCATTTCCACCATTGTGACTGATGATTTTTGTGTTTCTGCTAGAGTCGAATATCGCCCAACCATAGGCATAACGGCTTTTTCTGTTTTTAGATTCTAGTATGTATGGCGTGGTTAATTTTTCGAAGAATGCTGCTGATAAGATTTTGTTTGATTTTAAGGCTTGATACCATTTAAACATATTGCCAGTAGTAGAATGTATTCCGCCATTTCCTTTCAAAGTCCAGGTTATTTTTTTACTTGCATTATAACGAGCAATCATAGTACCTACTTTGAAAACATTACGTGCATATCCTGTAGCTATTAAGTTTTGATCCCATTGTGGTATAAAATAACCGGTCTGTGTCATTCCCGCTGGTTTAAACAACTGTTCGTTTAAAAAATACTCGTATTCCTGACCCGAAGCAAGTTCTATAATGCGTGCTAAAATACTATATCCAGCATTCGAATACCTGTATTTTGATCCTGGTGCATGCAATAATTTGGTTGCAAATAAAGTTTTGAAAAAACGCTTTAGTGGAATGTCATCAAAATCGCCATCTCCAATCACATCTATCATTCCCGCAGAATGGGTTAATAACTGGTGAATGGTAATTTGTCTTTTGTCTTTTGGCAACTTCGTAAAAAAGGTGCTTAATGGATCTGTAAGTTTTAATTTCTTCATTGCTACCAATTTTAAAATAGCTGTGGCTGTAAATTGTTTGGTTACCGAGCCAATGGTAGAAATGGTGGTTGGGGTGTAGGGCCTGTTGCTTTCCTTATCTGCCATTCCGTAGCCTTTGTTCAATATAATTTCCCCTTTTTTTGCAATCAATACAGATCCAGAAAACCCGTTTGTCGTTCCAGCTATTAAGTAGTTGTCTATTTTTTGAATGATGGCGTTGTCTTCTGCTGTTTTCTGTGCATTTACAAGTGTGGGTAGTAATAGTAGTTGAATGCTTAAGAAGATAATTGTGATTGTTTTTTTCATGATATTGGATGTGTTTTTGTTAAAGTTTGGACGTGTTTTTATAGGACTCCATATAGATGAAGTCATGAGCTAGGGGGTAAAATGTTGAGTGTGTAGCTTTGGTTATTTCTCCAAGTACTTTAAGTATAGAGAATAGGCAAGGAACCCGATAGCGATGCTAATAGCCATGATTCCGATAGAGTGGATGCCTAATGGCAAGTATTGTTTGACGATAAATAAACCTATTCCGGTTGACATTAAAATGGCAAACCATTTGATATTATTGTCCTTTTCATTAGCCGCATCTGTGTGTAAAATAGATGCGGCTAAGTCGTCAGAAACGCCTTTGTCAATAATTTTATTTTTTAATTTGTGATCTAACATTCTTTTTAAAAGGAGTACGATAAATCGCATTACTAACAAGATGATTAATAGAACAAAAAATGCTTTGTATATATCTGGATCAATTGCTGAAAAAATGGTTGTAGTTGAGGTATTCATGGTTTTTATTTTTTTAATATTGTGTATACTAGATTAGACAGGTGGCTGTTTGTAATGTTGCACAAATGTCATTAATAATTTAATAGATTCATTTTTTTATGAAAGCTTCTAAATGTGTCGATGCCTATTGCCGTTAAAATCAATAGACAGGTACTTACAATAAAAGAAGTAGGAATGGCAGAGCTGTTAGCAAACAAATCAACAAAGGCTTCTTTAAAATAAATGATTACTGCTACGACAACAAAAGTACTCAGTGCCATTAAAAAATAGATAAAGTAATTATAGGCAGCTTCTTTTTTAGACATGGTTGGTAGTTGTTCTAATACGAGTGCAGACAAATCAAAATCTAACACAGGTTCTGGTTGTACCTTAATACTGTCTGAGACAGAAAGATAGTTGTCTACTTTTTGCTTACAGAGTTTACAGGTAGTTATATGTGTTACAATCTCTGCCTTACAATCCGATAACTCAAATGCAAAACGTTGGATGTCAAAATCACTTAGATGTACGTTTTTCATAATTCTTCTTTTTTGTAATTGTGTAATAGATTTTCTTTTAGTTGTTTTCTGGCTCTAAACAAATAGTTTTTCAAGGTGCCTTCTGGTAACTCCGTAATCACTGCAATCTCCTTATAAGACAATTCTTTTTGGTGATATAAAGTAAGTATCGTTTTGTACAAAGGCGGAAGCTTATCTATTTCTTTTTCGAGTATTTGAGATCGTTCTTTTTTGAAAAGATCAGATTCTGTATTGTTATTGTCAAAGCTAGTATCATTGCTAACAATGGTTTCCCAAGATTCGTTTCCTTCATCGTCCACCACATTTAATACCGGAATTTTTTTCTTTTCGAGAAAATTCAAACAGGTATTATAAGTAATGGTTCCAATCCAAGTAGAAAGTTTTGAGTTGAATTTAAAACCAGCAAGCTTGTCATATACTTTTAAATACACTTCTTGTAAAATGTCTTTTCTATCTTCTGCATTCCGAATCATTTTATAGGTAATCTGAATTACCAATCCTTGGGTGTTGGATATGACTGTTTTAAATGAGGAAGAATTTCCTGCGAGTACTTTTTTTACCAATTCCCTATCTGTCACTTTCTTTTTTTAGGTTGTTATATTTAGATAAGACAGAACGGCTTTTAAAATGTTGCACATACGGGTGTTTTTTTTGAACTATTTTCTAGCTGTGGTTCTAAAAGCTAGTTGAACAGAGCTAAAATACGTTTATTGGACTAGTTGAGTCTAGAATAGTATGAGAAAGTTGTAAAGGGGGAAAGTGGTTGTTGGTTTTTGAGTGTTTAGTTTTGAAAAGGAGCTGCAAAGGGTCAAATCCGTAGAGTCTCAAAGTTACTAAGCATCAAAGGTGCAAAGTTTTGAATGCTTCGTTTTTGTAGGTACACTAATAAAAACTACTCCAAACATAAGACATTAATACAGATGAAAAAAGGATTAAAATAAGTGCGGCACCTGTTACTTGACTAATTCCATAATACGAAACAGTCTTTTTTTTATTTAGATAGAGTACAAGACTAAACAACACAATAAAACTAACAATAAGACCACTAAAATTGGGTTTTGCTAGGACTCGAAATAAATTTGTTTCTTGGTATACATTTGCATAAAAATGGTAGATGGTGATTCCAGAAAAAACAATATTTACCAAAGAATAAGTTAGTAGGGAGGTAGTTAGATACCATCCGTATTTTTTTATTTTCCAAAAGCCAAAAATGGCAATTGGATACAGTAAAAATGGAAATATGTACAGAAATGTAGAGATATTCCAGTTACCTGTATGAAATAAGATAGTTGCTATTGACGTGAAATTACTGACTACATGAATACTATATACAGCCAATAAAAATAAGGAAAGTGATTTTAAGTTTTTCGATATGCTGCCTTTTTGTGTTGGGATGATTTGCTTTCCAAAATAAATCAGCTTCGCTACTAATTCTGCTGTTTTTTGTTGCTTTTTAATGTTGTAGTTTTTTTGTGCCTGAATTGTATTTTTAAATTCAAGGAGTTTTGAAGGGGCGATAGCTCGTTTTTGAAATTCGTTTTCTGCAGAAGTAATTGCTTCTGTATTATAACCATTCCTTTTATGATGTAAGATTTCGTACAATATAAAGTCTGAATGTTCAGACATGATGGCGTCAAACTTATTTTTCATGCAGTATTTTTATTTAAGAAACCAAGGTAGTAAAAGTGAAAGGAAGTTGCAATGTTTCAAAGTTTCAAGATTGTTGTTAGTTTTTGGTTGTTCGTTGTTGGGGGATGCGTGGTGAGTGTTTAGTTATTTGGGTAAAAGGCATAAGAGAGAAGTTTTGAGTGTTTAGTTTTGAATGGAGTTTCAAAGCTGCAGAGGTTCAGAGTGGCAAAGAGAAGATGGTTGCTGGTTGTTGGGCAGTTAGTACTGATTCGAAAAATTTCTCATTGCAGAATTGGTGTGGCATGGAGGTTAAGGGTTACAAAGTTGTAGAGAATTAAAATTGCCAACAAGCAACCATGCACCAATCACCATGTCCGTCATTGCGAGTGCATCAAAGTAATCTCATTACTTCTAGTTCAATCAATAATGTTACTTCAATTTAGTCTGTCTTGCTCGACAGTCGAAAAACTTACAGAGACAATAATATTAAAATGAAACCCCTAAGAACTAATCACGAACCACTATTTTCTTCCCAAACCGTTTACGAATTAACCATTGCGCAACGACCAAATTCGCCATCCAAGAAATCCAAGCATTTATTGGGTATGCTTCTAAGAATTCCAATTGAAAAGCAATAATTAAAAAAGGCATCCACAATCTAAAAGTTACGCCTGTAAAAGTCACGGCATAACTCCGAATCATCCATCGTTCGTGTTTTAGTATGTCTTTGTTTCTAATGGCTTTATAAGCAATATAAGTACAGGTAAACCAAGCTATTGACATGCCAGAAAAACCTGTTTTTGCTACCCATCCTCCAGTTGCATAATAGGCCACAAACAATCCAGTAATACTACTTAGTAATACCGCAATGATGTATATTTTCCCTATCAATCGATGTATGTGTATTTTTTTTGTTCTCAATTTTTTAATGAATAATGACCAACCAATCAATAACGAGAATCCACCTAAAGAAATATGTGTGTAAAAAGCAGCATTCCAGATTGGGTTTGCTAATAACTCAGGAGTTTTATGAGCCAACAAACCTTCGTTATGGTTTACTTCTAAAAAGGTTAAAGGGTATAAACCAATAGCGATTGCTAGAAGCACAATCAGTATCCAAAAAGAGGTATTGGTAATTTTTTTGAATGTGAATACTCCTGGTTTTTTGGTTGCAATAGACATGTGTGTTTTTGTTTATAAATTTGAAACAAACATAGGAAGCCTTTAGCATTTGAGCGTGTCAACTTGTACGATGACACCTATTTTTGAACGGTAATAGCGTATTGTGAAGGTGTAAGGCCTGCGTGTTTCTTAAAAGATCTATTGAAAGAAGATTTCGAATTAAAGCCGCAATCGTATGCCAATGCAAGTAATGTGTATTGTTGGTTTGTTGGAATGGCAACTAGTCGTTTAAATTCTGCTACCCGAAAGGCATTGATAAAATCGAAAAAGTTTTTCCCTTCCTTTTCGTTGATGATCTGTGATAAATAATTTGGTGAGATGTCTAATTTTTGTGCCAATTCATTTAAAGAAAGGGTACTTTCTGTATAATACCCTTTTTGTGTAATTTGTTCAATAAGGTTTTTGTACAAATCTTGAGCAATTTCAGCAGAGAGTCCAGAAGAAGCATATTTCACTTTTTTCGCTTCGGATGGAGACTGTTTTATGGGTTTTATATTGCTGAAAATATCGCGCTGTTGCACTCCAAAAAATCCGATGAGAATTACAAAAATAGATACTCCTGTAAAAATGTAGGTTCCGTTGTTAAAGAAAATTACAATGATCCAAATACTGGCGATTCCAAATATTAACAATTGCAGCCATCTTAAATTGATGTCTTCGATGTCAGAAAATTGATTACGAATGTTTTTTTTATGTTTCCAGATTAAATAACTAGACCAACATACATAGACAATGCCAGAAGCAAAAATAAAGACGAGGTTGATAAGCCCAAAGAGTTCGCTATAGCCTTTTCCTTTGTTTTCTAAAATGGTTACTTTTTCTTCAGGAGCTAATAAAAAGAAGGGGAGTAAAAAGAGATAAGAGAGTACTGTTGGTAGCAGGTGTGTTAATGTAATGGCCTTTTGTTTAGGGAATTGATTGGTAACCGAAGCCACATAAAAATATAAAAATACGGCTTGTAATAAAGGCATTGGTAAATGCACGCCAATTAAAAAAGGAGGAATTTCCCCGAAATAATTTGAATAAAATAATGACAAGTGTGCAGCCATTAACAGCATCCAGAGTAAGAGAATTACATCTGAGTGGGATTTTTCCTTCTTATTAAAAAGCAAAGCCGAAATAAATAAGGCGATGCTTGCACCTGCAATGTAAATCATGATTTTGGTTGTTAATCAATCACGAAAATACAGTTTTTTTAGTCACAAAGTCACAAAGTCACAAAGTCAAAAAGTCACAAAGTTGCAGAGGCGCAAAGTTATGAGTTTTGAGTGTTTAGTTTTGAATGGAGTTACAAAGTTCTTTAGTTGTCATTTCAACAGAACGAAGTATGAGAGACGAAAAATCTCATGAATTGAAGTTGGACAGTAGAAAGTACAAAGGTTAAAAGGTTCGCAATGACGGTCTGTTTTGTTATTGCTAGGATGGTAACAAATAATCTCATACTGTTTAAAAAAGAGTCAATAAAAAACCTACAAGTGAAGCACCTAACACAATAAATGCTGAGTTTAATTTATTAAAACCAAAGACAACTAAAAGACTAAGAATGGCGATGGTTGTAGTTTTCCAATCTACAATGGTGTCTTTTCCCATCTCTATACACACGGCTACAATTATGGCAACAGCTCCTATGTTTATAGCGTCTAAAAATGCTCCAATAGAGCTAGACTTTCGCAAGCGAGGCATTAGTGGATTTAAAATAGAAACAAATAGAAACGAGGGTAAAAAGATTCCAATAGTTGCTGCCAATGCGCCCCAAAAGCCATTGAGTTGCCAACCAATAAAAGTGGCTGTAGATAATACTGGTCCCGGTGTAAATTGACCAACTGCAACGGCATCAATTAATTCTTTACGGGTTAATAATCCCGTTGACACCAATTCTGCATCTAAAAATGCAAACAATACATACCCACTTCCATATAATAAAGCACCGACTTTAAAAAAGATAAAAAAGGTTTTTAAACTGCTGAGATTGATCAACAAAAATGGTGCAAAACTCAACGATTTTGTACTTGGTTTTTTGATAAAAAAGATCATCAAGCCTATCAGTCCACAACTAAATAGTGCACTGATTTCATTGAGCCCAAAAATACAAGCAATCAAGGTAATCGCTCCTAATATTCCTAAAGTGGATGTTTTTAGTGCTTTTTTTCCCAATCTGTATACTGCAGAAATAATGATGGCAATTACTGCCGGTTTAATTCCGTAAATAAATGGTTTTACCTCTGGTAATTTTCCATATTCGGCATACATCCAAGCAAAGAGCATGGTAATAACAACAGCAGGGAAAATAAAAGAGATTCCAGCGATTAACATGCCTTTCCAACCGCCACGTTCGTATCCACAATGCATGGTCATTTCTGTGGAGTTTGGGCCTGGAATTAAATTAGTGGCACCAATTAAATCTAAAAAGTGTTGCTGAGAAATCCATTGTCTTTTTTTTACAATTTCATCATCCATCATTGCAATATGTGCGGCGGGGCCACCAAAAGCAATGCTTCCTAATTTAAAGAACACACGCGCAATTTCTTTTAGTATACTGGTTTTAGACATTACTAAACTTAATTAGAATTGTTTTTAATGAATGTTTTTAATTGCGCTAAGTTGCCATTAAAAATATCAAAATCGTTTGCCATATGATCAACTCTATACGTGTCTTTTTGTTGCCAAAAACTCCAGCTTTTATTTTTCCAGGTAGTTGGAGTCATTGGTTGTTTTTGAGAGGTGTAGTCTGCAATCCATAAGGGGTATTGAGAAAATTCAGAGGTGTTTAAATATTCATTTGCTATATAAAAACCGGTATAAATCATTGGTTTTCGTTGTAGTTTACGCTCAACTTCTTTTAAGAAAATAAGCAAGTTTTCTTGAATCTGTTTTACAGATTGTGAAGCGTCTATTCCACCTTGTTCAAAATCTACAATTGGAGGTAAATCGGTGTTGTTAAATGTCTGTATGGTATTTAAATAATGCGCAGCTTGTTTTATAGGATCGTCTTGGCATCTGTAAAAATGATAGGCGCCTTTGATAAAGTTTTTGGCTGAAATCAATTGCCAATTTTGATGGAATTTTGGGTCTGTATACGTAATTCCTTCCGTAGCTTTACAAATGATAAAACTAAGACTATCTTTCTTTTTGTTTAATATATCAACTTCATCTCCTTGATATCTCGAAATATCGATGCCATAGGTAATTGTTTTTGTAGGTTTAATTACCGTTGTTTTTACCTCATTTATAACCGGGGTGTTTTTCTTTTTTGAGGTCTCTTTAGATTGGCAAGAAAGAAATGATACGAAGAGTAGCAGTAGTGCGGATTTAGAAATATGAGTGCTCATGAGAATTAGATTTTTTTAGAAGTTACATAATAATTACGATCTACTTTTAAGGTGGCATCCTCATTTTCTAGTGATTCTGTTTTCCAGTATGATGTAGGGGCTAAGGTTTTTGTTTTTCCGTTGATGCTTACTTTAATAGGCATGTTAAACCCTTTAACGGTTTTGGTCCAACGGTATTTTAATTGCTTATCCTCAATCTTATATGTAAATTCAGGAATGCGAATATCTCTTAAATATTGATTGAAAACAGTCGCTAAGTCGATTCCACTTTTTTGACTCATATAATTTTCAATTTCTTTAGTCGTAACGGTTTTGTGATAAAAGGTTTTGTTTAATCCACGCAAAACAGTTCTCCATTTTTCATCATTGTCTAGTATAGTTCTAATGGTGTGCAACATATTCCCTCCTTTGTTATACATGTCTCCAGAACCGGAAGCATTTACATGATAAGGTGCTATAATTGGGGTGTCGTTTCTAATCCCTCTACGTGTTCCAATTACATAGTCTGAAGCTGCTTTTTTACCGTAGTAATAATCAACAAATAGATTTTCTGAATAGTTGGTGAAACTTTCATGAATCCACATATCTGCCATGTCTTTATAGGTGATGTTATTGGCAAACCATTCGTGACCTGCTTCATGGATAATGATAAAATCAAATTTTAAACCCCATCCGGTTCCAGACAAGTCACGTCCTAGGTAGCCTTTTTTGTATTGATTCCCATAGGTAACAGAACTTTGATGTTCCATTCCTAAATAGGGTACTTCTACCAATTTAAATCCGTCTTCGTAAAATGGGTATTTTCCAAACCAATGCTCAAAAGCTTTCATCATTTTTGGCGCATCTTTAAAGTGCTTTTTTGCTTTTTCTAGATTGTCTTTTAAAACATAATAATCTAAATCTAGGACGCCATCTTCTCCTTGAAATTTTTCTGAGAAATGTGTGTAATCACCAATATTTACATTAATTCCATAATTGTTTATTGGGTTAACAACACCCCAATGATAGGTTGTTGTATTGTCAGTATGCTTGTCAATTTTTTTTAATCTTCCATTCGAGACATTCATTAAGTTAGAAGGTACACGTACGCTAATATCCATACTTTCAACTTCGTCATACATATGGTCTTTGGTTGGCCACCAAACACTTGCGCCTAATCCTTGGCAAGAAGTGGCTATAAAATGATTTCCATTTTTATCCTTCTTCCATGAAAAACCACCATCCCAAGGTGCACGAATTGCCTCTTTTGGTTTTCCTTCATAAAACACGGTTATAGAATTTGTGTCACCAACTTTTTGATCTCTAAGCAAATGAATGAAATGTGCATTCCCTTCAGAAACCACCTTTAATTCACGATCCATTTGTTCTACTCTGGTAATTTTTAGCGGTGCTTGTAAATCGATTTGCAATACTTTATACGGTTTTAGTACGGTGTACTTTACGGTATTTTTTCCTTTGATTGATTTTGTTTCTGGAAAAACTTGAATGTCTAAATGATAATATGTTAAATCCCACCAAATACGTTCTTTGGTAATAGAGCCACGTAATGTATCTTGTTTGGTGAAGTTGTTTTTTTGTGCCCTTACTGATATCGCAATTAAGAGAAATGCAATAGAAAAGAGAAGTCTGTTTTTCATAATAGGTTAATTGTTGGCGAAAGTTATGATTTTTGAATGCTATCTTCTAGTGCTTTGGATAAATTTTTATAAGAAAAATTAAAACCAGCCTTTTTTGTTTTCTCAGAAGAGACCCTACTTCCTTTCGTTAGCAATAGCGACATTTTTCCAAAAAGGATTTTTAATACAAATGTTGGTACTCCAAATGGAATGAATATTTTTTTTGTTTTTGTAGCCAATATTTTCGCAAAACTAAAACTAGTTTGTGTCTCTGGAGCTGCAGCATTGTAAATTCCAGTAAATAATTTGTCTTCAATTGCTTTGATGTACAGATTGGTGAGATCTTCAATGTGAATCCAAGGAATATATTGTTTTCCGCTTGCAATTGGGGCAATAGCAATTGGAGTATTCATTTTTGATAATGCGCCACCATTTTTAGAAAGTACAATTCCGGTTCTTAATATTGTGGTCGGAATGTGTTGTTTTTTAAATGCTAAAGAAGCTTGTTCCCATTGTTGACACACATTTCCTAGAAAGTCTGCTGCTGGAGCGTCAGATTCTTTAAAAATATTTTCTGAAGTAATTGCACCATAATAACCAATGGCAGAAGCGGCGATAAAACCTTTCAGCGGTATTTTTAATTGGTTGATTTTATGGAGCAATAATTTAGTCGACTTGGTTCTACTGTCAATAATTTCTTGTTTCCGTTTTAGGCTCCAACGTTTGTCTGCAATTCCAGTACCCGCCAAATGAATGATATAGGCTACGTCTAGCAACCCTTTTTCGTCTATTTCGTTGTTGTCAATATTCCAATAAAATTCAGTTGGATTTGTAGGGTTCCTACTTAATACACGCACAGAATAGTTTTTGTCGATTAATTTTTGTTGAAGGGATTGTCCAACCAAACCTGTTCCTCCAGTAATTAAAATAGTAGTCATAGGATAAAGTTAAAAAAAAAACCGCAATCTTATGGATTGCGGTTTTGATAATGTTTAAAGAAATATTCATTATTTAATTTCTTTCATGGTGTTTGCAATTAATAGTTTCAATTGCCCCTTATGTGCTTTGGTAGCAATATTTCCTGTTCCGTTAGAAACCCATGTTTTAATGTTTTTTAGATTGTATAGAGCCATCGCTTTTGTTGCGTTGGTGTATCTGCTACTTCTTTTGCCCGAAACAATAGCTATCAGCATTTTTGTATAGGTAGTTTGTAAGTTTTGGCGGAAAGAATTGATACTTCCATATACATCTGGTTTAAACATGATGTTGTTTAAATCTGTCATAAATATAGATAACTTGTATTGGTTTCCATATAATTCACTATCAGAAATACGTTGTAAGGTATTTGCATGTAAAATATGTCTCAATACATTTGTTTGATATCGCAGCACCTGCGCATGAATTTTCGGGTCTTCTGGACCTCCAAATAAATTAAATCCTCTACGTTGTGCAGCTAAGTAATTGTACACCTCTTTTGGTGCTTTAAATGCAGTTGGAGCAAATAGATATTTCTTTAATGCATTCATTGCTCTTTTCTGGTCGGCCAAGCTTACAGGGGTAAATGGTTTTGTTTCACCGGCTTGTCCAGCCATTGCTCTATCCACATAAACACCACCTATAAATCTAGAAATTACTCCAGCCGCCGTTGCAGATTGACCGTTTAAAATATAATAGGTCTGTCTTAATTGTTGATACGACTTTCCCTTTTTAGTAAAACGACCTTTGATGGTTTTCATCATGTCATTTACCAATTGTATTCTATTGATAGAATAGGCAATCTGATCACTAGACATATCTCCAATCATAACTCTTGGGTCAATTGCTTTTCCTGGAGATCGCATATCGTCAGCATCATTCCCGAAAATTAGTTCAGGTTGCGTAGATTTCTCCAATAAAGTATGCATCTCTTGTGCCGATGAAAAAGGGGTGTATCCGAATTGGATTGCCCAAATATCATAAGGTCCAACGGCCATATCGTAATATTGACCTTGTTTTGTTCTGTCCTTTGTAATGTTAATAGCGGCATAATCCATTACAGATCCTGTCAACGCTTTTCCCTTAATAAAAGCAGCATCATTTAATTGTGCAGGACTAAATAATTGGCTCGCTTTCATATTGTGATTTAAACCTAATGTATGTCCTACTTCGTGCATAATTAAGGCTTTCATACCTTCTTTTTTCATGCCTTCCATTTCTAAGTCAGTTGCACCAGTTGCTGCTAATACTGCTTGTCCAAATAAGGTGTTTTCGTGCATTTGATGTCCTAAAGAACAAAACATCTTTGTTTCTTTAGAATTAAAAAGTTGCTGTTGTAATGCTTCTTTTTCTACGTCATTATTTAATGCAGTAGAAAAGATTCTATCATAAACTACTCGATTGGTAAAGTGTACATATTCTAACATGATATCTGCTCCTAAAATCTCTCCCGTTTTTGGATTTACAAAACTAGGTCCATAACCACCAAATGGAGGGTTTGGAGAAGAGGTCCATCTTAGTACATTGTATCGAACATCACCGGCATCCCAAGTGGCATCATCTGGTTGTGTTTTTACAACCATGGCATTTTTAAAGCCCGCTTTTTCAAAAGCTTCATTCCAAGCTAAAACTCCTTCTTTAATGGTTTCTCTAAACTCTACAGGAGTAGAATTCTCTATCCACCATGTAATTGGTGTTACCGGTTCTGAAATTGCTGCATTTGGGTTTTTCTTTACCAGTTTCCAACGGTGCACTAAGTCACGATAAGGAATCACATCTGTTGTTGTCATATTGGTAACTTGTGTTGTGAAATATCCAACACGAGGGTCATCATAACGCGCTTCATAGCTTCCTTTAGGCATGTTCATAAAGGTGTGAAACACTTTTACAGAAACATTTCTACCATCAGTCACATCTCTACCACCACCATTTAAAACCGTAGGGTTGCTGTAAACATATTCTGTTTTTACATTGGTGTTTTCTGGGTAGTTATGAATACTGTTTATTTTAGATTTGTTTTTGTCAAACCTTCCTAAGCTAAATGCTAACGGAGATTGGCCTGGAAATCTAGGCCCTTTTACTCGTGTAAATGTTTCAGATAAAAACAGACCATTTGCATCAATTAAATATTCGCCTGTTTTAGAATCGGTAGCCAATATTTTAACACTTGCAACAGTTCCATCGCTAATATTTGCTTTTGACGATTTTGAAATGGCATTAGTTTTGTCAAAATAAAAGGCTGTATTGGGCAGTATAAATTCTATTTTATTAAAGAATTTTTTGACATTAAAAACGGTAGATCCTTTGTAGTTCCCCCTAAACGCACCAACAGAAGCTATTCCATCGGCTATTTGTGAAAAATAAATAAAGTCTTTGTCTAGTTGTTCTTTTTTTATGACCATTTTTAAGGTACCTGTAATGGTATCTTGGTACATGGTAAAAAGACCATCAATTTTCTTACTGCTTTTGGTTAAACTAGCAATTGTTTTCTTTTTGGATTTTGGCTTTTTTTTAGCAACGACAATTTCTTTTTTGTCTTTTTTAGATTTTCTTTTTTTTCTCTGGGCGTCCATGTCTTGAACACCAATTATTGCGAGTGTTAAAAATAAAGAACAAAGAATTCTAAATTTTTTTGATTTGATTTTTTTCATAATAAGATTTGATTAATAGCTTGTAAGTTAATTGTTAAAGCTCCAATTCTGTGTTAATTATTTAATAAAAATAATTATTTTGATCCAATGTTTGTTCAAAGGAGGTGTGTGTTTAGTTAAAATCATCTTTTTGTTCTGGTCAAAAACGAGCGCGTTTAATAAATACAATACGCTCTCTTTTGTGGTAATCGTATTATCAGATATTCCGTCAATAATTTAAATTTATTGGGATATTCTAACGCTAGAAAATCTAAAAACAACCGTGTTAATTATCTAGAAAAGAGATTATATGAGTGTAGTGATTACCTGAACAGTAGCGTGTAATGTTTTATGGACAGGGCATTTATCTGCAATTTGTAGCAAGCGTTTTAGTTGTTTGTCATCTAAATTTCCACGCAGTTTTATCTCACGATTAAAAACATCAATTTTGGCATTTGTATTTTCACAGTCATTGCAATCTTTAGCATGTGATTTATTATAACTTGTATGTACTTCTACATTTTCTACATGCCAGTTTTTTCGTTTTGCATACATCTGAATGGTCATGGCTGTACAAGCAGATAATCCTGCAGAAACATATTCATAAGGAGAAGGGCCAAAGTTGTTTCCTCCGAAACTAGTAGGTTCATCCGCCATCATATAATGATTTCCAACTTTCATTTGTGTAGAAAAACCATCGTTCGCATCTAAACTAGCCAGTACTTGGTGCTTTGTTTTTAAAGTTTCAGTAGTCGGAATATTGAGGTACCGTTTTGTCCAATTGGCAATCAAATTCCCTACATACAAAGAATCTTCTTTTTTTAGGAGTAAATGATCGGCTCCATCAATAGAAACAAAACTTTTAGGATGTTTTGCAGCCACATAAATTTCTTCTGCATTTTTAATTTCTACTGTGCTGTCTTGTGGCGAATGTATAATTAGTAAAGCTTTGTTTAAATTTTTAGCAACTTCGGGCAATGATTGTGCGTCTAAATTATCCAAAAATTGCTTTTTTATAGTGAATTCTCTTCCTCCTAAATCAACTACAGCTTTACCGTTTGCTTTTATTTCTTGAATATTACTCCGCAATAAATTCTGAACATGGTTTGGGTTTGATGGGGCTCCAATGGTAGCAACGGCCTTTATTGCGTTTAGTTTAGATGCTGCAAAAATGGCAGCTGCGCCTCCCAATGAATGCCCAATAATAACTGTAGGAGCAGCAAAGTTTTCTGTTAAGAAATTGGCTGCGCTAGTCAAGTCATCTACATTTCCAGAAAAGTTGGTGTTTTCAAAGTCTCCATCACTTTCTCCCAAGCCAGTAAAATCAAATCGCAATACACCAAAGCCATTTGCCGTTAATGCTCTGCTAATGTTTTTAACTGCAGATAAGTTTTTGTTGCAGGTAAAGCAATGTGCAAAAATGGCGAAGTTATGAGGTTTTTGATTTAAAGGAAGTTCTAAACGACCTTTTAATTCTTGATTTTCACGGTTTAAAAAGGCTACTTTCTGAATATTCATAGATAGAATGATTTATCGCTTTTGTCGAAATACTTTTAAATCCTTTCAAGAAATAAAGCTACCAATCTCCTCTTGATTTAATGTTTTGTTCACATAGCTTCATAATCTCAGAGATGCGTTTTTGTTGTGTGGCCTCTCTTTTTGCTTGGTTAAGCCAAGACAAGTAATTTTTTCTATAAGAAGGCGCAAAATTTTGGTAATTGGTAAATGCGGTTTTGTTTTTATCAAATTGGGTTTGTAATTCTTTCGGGATGATTAATTTTTCAACAGCATCTAAAGCAATCCAAGAACCATTTCTTTTTGCAGTTTCAATAGTTGTAATTCCACTTGAATGCATCAAGTCATCAGCAAATAATTGGACTAAATACTTTTTATTTAAAGCGCTCCAAACGCTTTTTGGGTTTCTTGGGCAGAAATATTGTTGTCGTTTTCCATTCCCTAAACTCTTTACGGTAGAATCTATCCAACCAAAACACAAGGCAACTTTTACAGCTTCTTCCCAACGCATGCTTTCTTCTTCGGATGCTACTTTGTAGAAAATCAAATACACCCCTTTAAACTGCTGATGGTTTTCTGCCAACCACAATCTCCATTCTGAATGCTGTTTAAAATAGAGTTGAGGTTTCTCTACCATTTTCTAACAATTTTAGAAGGGAATACCACCACACTTTCATGACCATCTTTTCCAACAGCAGCTACACCAAAGAAAAAATTATCAATTACAATCCCTTCTAATGAGAATCGAGAAACATCTCCTACATAGCGACTCTTATCCCAAGTTGGAGAAGTGGTATCTCTCCAATATATTTTATAGCCTTTAACGCCGTCTACTTTATCCCATTGTAATTTTACAGAAGCTTCTACAATTCCGCCTATTCCCACATTTTTTGGAGCTGGTGGAGCAGAAGCCAATCCTGCCATAGTAATGGCATTTACAGCAGTTAGTTTTTTAGCATATGCAAAATTAACATTCTCAAAAGTATCTCCATATTTAATCCCGTTTTCGGTTCTGATATTTTGATGTTGTTGCGTGTAGTTTTCATGAGCTTCCATTATTCTGATCCCTGCAAATCCTAAATCATTAAAGGGTCTATGATGTCCACCACGTCCAAACCTATCCAAACGATAAATCATCATTGGATTCATTTCTGGCATATAGGTTTTCGTCATTTTATGTGTGTATCGAGCTAACTGACGTGAAATTCCATCAACCTCTCCACCATAAAAACGACGTGCTCTACGTTGTCTTTCTGTTTCGTTAGCAGGAACAGGTTCAGAGAAGATTCGGAATGCACGATTGTCAATAACGCCGTCTACTCCAGTAATGTTTCCAATCATATCATTGTTTAAAACACCTATAATATCCCAGCCTTTTTCTTTAGCGTACTTTGCCAATCCTGCACCTCCAAAAAGGCCTTGCTCTTCACCAGATAAACCCACATAAATAATGCTGTTTTCAAAAGTGTATTTTGATAATACTCTTGCGGCTTCTATGGTGCCTGCCATTCCAGAAGCATTGTCATTTGCTCCAGGAGCATCTGTCGTAAAGTCCATGGTGTTGCTTGCTCTAGAGTCAATATCTCCACTCATAATAATATACTTGTTCGGATATTTTGTGCCCTTTTGTATGGCAACCACATTCACAATCCAAGCATCATGTGGTACACGTCGATTTCCTTTTTTGGTGACTAAATCTTTCTGATAAAAGACATCAATACAGTTGTTACAACTTTTAGAGATATTCTCAAACTCAGATTTTATCCAGCGTCTGGCAGCTCCAATTCCGCGTGTATTAGAAAGCGTGTCACTAAAGGTATTCCGAGTTCCAAACTCGGTGAGTGTTTTAATGTCTTTTTTTATTCTATCTGCAGAAACAGCATCAATAATATCATATATTTTTTGATCAGTTTGCGCTGTTAGAGAGAGCGAAAAAAATAGAAAAAGGAGTGTTAATTTTTTCATGTTAGTTGTTTTTATAGTGCCAAAAAGGAATTTTCACCAATGCATATTTAACGGTGTCTTTTTTCTTTTTTTGTTTGCGTGTAATTTTTAATAGGTGTTTGCCTTCTTTTAACTCTTTGATATTTAGATAGGTTTCAAAACCAAATTTTTTGTTTTGATTGGTAGTTCCTATGAAATTCGAGGTGTACTTTTTATCATCTATATATACATCATGTACCTCATTAAATGTTTTGAAGTATACTTTTAGCAAACTATCTCTTTTTTTATAATTGATTCTTCTTGGTGAACTTGTTGTGAAAATTAATTCTGATTTTAATCCTCTTAAATCATTTAAAGGTTTAAGACCTTTATTGAATTTAAATAGCCTGTCTTCAATATTTTCTTTAAACAGCATAAATATTTTCAAATGTGGCGTTGTAATAACTTTAGAAGGTATAGCCGCAATTTTTACAAAATCACTGTTGTTTTGAAGTAGGTCTTCATAATTATTAGGGTTTGCATAATTTAATGAAGAACTTCTATCTACTGATAGGTAATTAGAATTCCGATACTGATAACTAGAGAAAAATAATACAGAAACAAAGATAGGAACAAGAATAAAACTTAACCTTCTACCAAACTTATTGTCTAAGAAGTTGTAGACCAGAGGTCTGTATAAAAAAGAAAATGTAATCACACTGTAAAATCGATAGAGTGGAAAGTAAAGCCTAGAAAGCCATTTTTTCTTCTTTAAGAAACCTTGTGTAATGAAGTCAATAAATGTTAAAAAGGCTCCGAAAATAATGAACAGAATTAGAAGGCCTCCAAAAACGTTTTTTACAGTATCTAAAGAACCATTTGTGATTTCTGGGTCTAAGACAAAAAAGACAATTAACAGAATGGAAACGATAAAAGAAATACATGCTAAAAAATAAAATATCAATAAAAAAGAAATTGCAAATAAGATGCTACAATAATTCTCTAGTGTGGCTATGTACTTGTCAAAAGAGCCAATTTTTTTTTGAAGAAATTTGGTGAATTTAGGCGAGTAATTTAATTCTTCATAATCAATATCTCCAGATACATATCGTAAGCCCAAAGCTCCAATCCAAAGTCCTCTTAGAACCACATGAATAAGAAGATTGAATATTAGTATCCAACAACAGATTTTAAGTGCAAACCAAAATAAAATTTCAGTAATTCGATTGTCAAAATTTGCTACTAATAAGTACTGTTCTACGTGTGGAATTGATGTAAATAAACCAAAAATAGCAAAACCAGAAATTAGCAGTTCTAATTGCCAGCTTTCCTGTTGTAATTTATCTAGAAGCTCTTTAAAAACAGAACTTTCATGATTGTTTTTCATGTGAATTTATTTTGCTCTAAGATAGGAACTTTGCTAAAAACAAAAAAACCATTTCTAAACAGAAATGGTTTTTTTGAATTGATTTGAAAAAGAGTTTATGCTTCTTTGTCCATTTTTTTTGTTTGGTTAAATCCAATTAATAATGCTGCACCAGCACATAAGAAGATTGAAGCAGAGTAGAATACACCTTCGTCAATATAATTGTCTGGACGATTTGCCCAAGTACCGCTATATCCAAAGTTATACGTTAAAAGAGTTCCTAATAAAATTCCAACTCCAATTCCCATTGCTAACAATGCAATGTTTAATAAAAAAACCTTGGCAAAAGAAGAAGAACCTTTAATTCTTTCTCCTTTCATAAATATTTTAGCATCGACACCTTTTTCTATTAATGCCAATCTTTCTTTATTTCTTGTTGAAAAGAATAAATAAAAGATTCCGAAAAATGTTCCAAAAATTACTGCTAATACTGCTACTGCGTCCATAATGATATTGTTTAATTTTAATGTTTATATTTAATGCGTTCATTCCATATGACTGATACTTTTAAATAAAGGTTACAAAAAAATTGAACCTAAAATATATTTTGATTGCACCTATTATATGGGTATGGAATCGAGAAACCGCTATTTTATTTAAATCTCTGTGGGTTTGTTTTGGTGCCGGCTCAGATTGAAATGATGGATTATTGTCATTTCGAGTATTACTGAAATTAAAATGTATTTAGTAAAGAAAGTAGAAGTATAATAGAGAAATTAATGTTATCTTATTATAGTAAGGTCTCTCCACTTCTGTCGAGATGCCAGATGAGATTCAGGTGTCAGATAAGGATGAGAAGATAATTTGTATATTTTATAAAATAAACTGTAACCTTTTTTGCATATTATAAGTCAAAGATAATAATGGCCAACAAAACTGACGAAAACTACATTGAGTTAACCTTAAAGGGGGATACGAATGCATTTGCTTTTTTAGTAGAAAAGTATAAGGATATGGTATTTACTTTAGCTGTGAAAATGGTAAAGAGTAGAGAAGAAGCAGAAGAAGTTTCTCAAGATGCTTTTATAAAGGCTTATAAATACTTACCCAAGTTTAAAGGGGATTCAAAATTTTCGACTTGGTTGTATAAAATAGCCTACAATACAAGTTTAGATGCTATTAAAAAGAAATCGAACTCGTATCATAATGTAGCCATTGATGATATAACTGTAAATTATATATCGTCTGTAGAAACAGTATTAGATGGCATTGAAAGAGAAGAAAGAGCAGCAGTTATAAATAACTGTATGCAGCAATTGCAAGAAGATGAAAGAGCAATTTTAATGTTTTTCTATTTTAAAGAGTTAAGTTTGAAAGAAATTATAGAAGTAACATCTATGAGTGAAGCAAATGTAAAAGTGAAATTACACAGGGCACGTAAGAAATTATTGAGCATTGTTAAAAATACAGTAGAACCAGAATTAATTAGTCATTATGGGAGAAAATAAACACATAGAAGAAATCCATGCTTTTACAAAAAAGTATGTGAAAGAAATTCCGATAGAAACACCTTCTTTAGATTTTACATCTAATTTGATGCAGAAAATAGGAGAATTACAGCCCTTTAAAAGTGCAATTACCTACAAGCCATTAATTTCTAAAAAAGTATGGTTTATTGTTTTTGCAGCGATTATTGCTTTAGTTCTTATTCCTTTTAAATCTACAGATGAAAGCCTTTTTACACTGCCTGAACTAAATTTTTCTTTTTTAGAAAAACTTAACTTTAGTGGATTGTTAGAAAATATTACTGTTTCTAGTACTACAATGTATTTTGCAATAATCTTTTCTGTACTTGTAGCTATTCAAATATTTTATTTAAAAGGATATTTCGAAAAACAAATTAATGGGTAAATTACCTTAGAAAAGTAACACTACTAATTTTTCCGTTGGTTATTTGGTAAATAGCAACAGCTTTAAATTGATTTCCGTTAGAAGTGACTAATTCTTCGTCAATCACTTTAGAGCCATTTATAATTCGCTTTACAATTTTACAATGCAAATCTTTGGTTTTCTGAAACATTGGCGCATATCTTTTTCTCATTTCTTCCCTTCCTTCGTAATTTAAAGTATTCGGAAAAGTATATACTTTTACATTTTTTGTATAGGTTGCTATAAATGCATCAATATCTCTGCTGTTATAGGCGTCAACTTGTTTTTGAACGATATGTTTAGGCGATTCTTCGGCAATTAAGGCTAGTTTGGTTCCGGCATTATTAACAATGATTCTAGAAATATTATTAATTTCATCATTTAAAAAAGTGTGAAAAATACTCCAGCTTTGATCCTTTTTTGGATTGAATTTTAGCAGCATATTATTGTAGGCAGTTAAGATAGTTCCATCTGGTAGCCAGCAAATGTCTTCTTTTTTACCAACGGTGTTCACAATTTTTTTTGTGATGCCAGTTTTTGGGTCTAGTGATCTGATTTCCCATTTATCAGAAGCCTTACTAATATAACTAATCAAATTGCTATTTGGAATATGGTGTAATGATCTTCCTGTTTTTTTCTGAATGGTTGTATTTTTCTTAGAGGATAATTCGCTAATAATCAAATCTAAATTTTCTCCAACAATAGAAACTGCAACAAGCGTATTTTTAGTATACCACATTGGATATGCAACTTTTAGATCTGCAATAATCTCTTTGCTCTTACCTGTTTTAATATTGTATTTATAGAGGCGTTGTAAGCCATCTGTATCTAATCTTACAGCAGAAACATCTTTAGAATTAGGAATGCGTTGCGGTGAATATTCTCCTCCATTTGGCGTGTCATTTAAAAATTTAATCTGTCCAGTTTCTATATTGTATTTGGCAATATCCGTTAGTTTGTTTCTGGTTGATGAAAACACAATCGAATTTTTTGAATAAAAATGAGGTTGACTATCATATCCTGGATTGTTAGAGATGTTCTTACCAGAAGTAACCTTGAATTTTCCATTATGGTTAGATAAGTTATATAAAAAAACTTCTGTATTTGTTTGTGCAAAAGTGATACTTGTAGCAAATAAAAAGAAAATTAATTTTTTCATGAATGTGTTTTTAGTCTAGAATTGTGTGTCGAGTTTTACTGTAAATTGTTTTGGTATTTCTTCTTCAGATTCACCCAGGTTTTGTCTTAAATCAATTTCTATTCCTCTAGAAATTGTAGAGATAGGTACGTCATTAGCCGTTCCTTCAAAAGGATTTTCTCCAGTTCTTCCAATTCTTTCCATAGTATGAAAAACCCAAGAAACAATGATGTAAAAAGGGATTGTAAACCAGATGAATAATTTGCTAATTAAGGGGTTTGAATCTGCAAAACTACCTCCGATTTCTGCAAACTGCGGAATTAAAGCCAAAGGTAAAAGTAGTACAAAAATCCACATAAAAAAGTGATTTAATGTTGCAAAGTGTCTCGGATAAGGGAAGTTCTTAATGCGTTCGCTTTTTCCCTGAAAAGCTAATAATTCTTTCAAAACGTTTTCTAATTCTAAAAAGGAAAACTCCCAAACAAGACCTTTTTCCTTTAGGGACTTTAAGTGGTGAGATTGTAAATATAACAAGGCTGTTTGTTTGTTGGTTTTACTCATTATATACTTAAAATCAGTTGCAGAAATATATGGTTCAATGTCTTTTTCTAAGCTTGATTTAAACTCAGGTGGGTTTAGATCCCATTCTTTATTTGTTTTGTGTTTAGCCGCTGTTTCCCAAGGTTTAAGAGCTCTCATTGAATGGCGTAAAGCTGTCATCCAAGCGATATGACGATAGGTTAGAATTTTAATTTCATTGTCTAGTTCTTTTTTTGATAACGGATTTTCTGCATGTTCATTATTTATCATGTCTTGAGTAAACATACCAAAAGTTCTAGAGGTATTTACAATTCCACCCCAAATCTTTCTTGCTTCCCAGATTCTACCATAAGCAGCGTTATTCTGGAATCCAATTACAAATGCAACTGCTGTACCAATAAGTGCTAAAGGAGTCCAAGGAATTTTCAGCCAAACTAAGTCTAAAAAATAATATATAGAAACCCATGCTACAATAATGATTGTAAAAAGTAGTGTTTCAAAACGAGTCCACGAAGCCATTTGAAAAAAAGTGAATGTTTTTTTTGTATACATATGGTGATTTTTAGAATTACAACTTTTATCGAAACTAATCATTTTTTACTTAAATATCTTTAAGTGCAATAAAGAAGTTTTTTTTGTGTAAAAAAGGGGACTGTTTTTTAGTAGAATTTTAAAAATTCTTGAGGAAAATTACCTTACCGTTTGCAGTAACTTTAACATTTGGTTAAATGTCAATAACATAGGTGTAAAGCGAGGGTGTTTGTGCGGTTTTTTTAAAACAAGTAAAAATGCTCGCATAAAATTGAATTGAATTTCAGATATTTAATGTATAATAAAACAATTATTTTTTTATTGATTGAATGACATGATTATAAATATAGGGGTTATAATATGTTTGGTTGAAATAAAACGAATAGCTGTTATTATTATAAATATTTAATCCACAACAGAAATGTTGTGGATTATTTATTTTAGAATGAATAATTTCTCAGAATCTTTGCAACTTTAACTGTTAAACAGTTAATGCTTTAATTTACTCAAGGATAATTTTAGTGATTTCTCTAGTCATCTTTGTTGGAGAAATACAATCGCAATTGGTCAATGTAACTACATAAATTTCTTTGCTAGGAATGTACACTGCCATTGATTTAAATCCAAAAATACTGCCTCCATGTTCGTAAGAAACTTTAGAGTTAATTGCCTTAATATTCCAGCCATAACCGTAATTAATTTTCTCACCGTTGTTTAATATGTGATTTGTATGTGCTTTCTGTAAGGTTTCTTTTTTTAGTAATTTGTTGTTTGTCAATGCCTGTTGCCACGTATTTAAATCATCTATTGTAGACATTAATGAACCTCCGGCATATGGTAATGTGTGACTAATATATCGTGCATTTTGATACCCATTTCGATTGTGATAGCCAGAAGCCCTGTTTTGTATTAATTTTGTATGACTAGCATAGGTTGAGTTTGACATTCCTAAGGTGTCAAAAATATTTTTTTGAACATATTCAGCATAAGAAATTCCAGAAGTTTGTTCAATGATGTATCCCAGAATTATGTATGCCGAATTGTTGTATTTGTATTTTTCTCCTGGATTAAAATCCATTGGTTCATCTCTAAAAAACTTAATTAACTCTAAAGGCTTCATGTCATTTCTAGCTACAGCAAATAGTTTTCTCATGCTCGTGTAGCTTTTAATTCCAGAAGTATGATTTAATAAATGATGCACTGTTATTTTATGTCCATGAGTTGGGTAATCTGGAATAAATTTAGTGATTTCATCTGTCAGTTTAATTTTACCTTGTTCTAGTAACATCAATATAGAAACCGCGGTAAATTGCTTGGTCATTGAACCTATTTCAAATACATTTTCTGGCGTCATTTTTATATTTAACTCAAGGTTGGCTAGTCCAAATGCTTTACGATATATTGGTTTACCTTTTTGAGTTATTAATATAGTTGCTCCAGATGTATTCGAGTTGAATTTTTCGTTTAAGAGTTTGTCAATTTTTGCTTCTTTAGTTTGTGAAAACCCTGTTGCTATAAAAGCTATAGAAATAAATAGTAATACCCTTTTCTTTAATTTTTGTGTCATGTTTGGTTTTGTTTTTTAGTAAGACCAACCATGTTAAAATAAGGTTACAATAAATTTTATTTTTAATTATTCTTTTATACACCTAACAGAGTTTCCAAAGGCCAAAGTTTCATCCGATATTGAGATTGTATGTTTGTCAAAAATAATATTTATACCAACATAAGAGAACACGTTATTTTGAGAGGTTGACATCCAATTGGCAATAAAACCATCAACTTTTGCTGTGCCAAATGTATCTACATAGCCTGCAGGTAATGCATTAAAATTAAAATCATCGGTGCCATAACCATTAGAAAACCAACCAGATTTAGACTTTAAAGCTTTTCCCTCCATATTTTCAAAACCATTATTCTTTACATGCGCAATGAGCTTCTCCCAATCTGATTTTGTTGGGATTCGCCACCCTGTTGGTGCTAGTTTTCCAGTTTTTACACTGGCAAAATTGTAGATGATGCCGTAATAATCATGTGGTAATGCTTCTTCAACAACATTGTTTAAGTCGCTGGTACTTGCCCATTGATATCTCCCTTCGTTTAAAGACCAATTATTACTGCCATTTTCAATGGGTGTATTGTCGTTGTATTTTGTTGTTTTTAGATTTTCAGCCATCCAAGTTTGATTACCAATTTGAATGGTTTTGTATTGATTCCCTTCAATGTCTATTACAATATTTTGTTCTTTATGATCTTCTTTTGAGCAAGATAAAAAGAGAATAATGGTAAGTATAAATAGCGATTTGTTCATTTGAGAATTATGTTGATTGTGGAGTGAGTAGTATATCTTTTTGTTTAGCTTGTTTAATAAAACTTTGGTTCTTAATTTTTCTATTGAAATTATACAGGGTAATTAGGTATGGTGTATAAAGATACTTAAAATTAATCCTAGATTTGGAAAATCCAAAAAAGTAAAGTATATTTGTCATATAGAAAAGTATATTTTACATAATATAAAGTAAATTTGTCAATTATGAATACACGAAAACATATTGAATGTGAACAAAAGCGATTTGGAAAATTGATTAATTTTAGATTGCCCTCTAAATTTATGAACGTTGGAATTACCATTGCAACACTCTCTATCGTATTAATGTTTGTAAGAGCTTATGCGTTAGAAGGGGAAACAGTTTGGTTAAAGTTGCTCTTGCAAAAAACACTCTTAGTTGGGCTATTAATTATGTCTATATCTAAAGACCAGGAAGAAGATGAAATGACAATCGCTTTACGATCTCAATCCTATGCCATTGCTTTAGTTATTGGTGTGGTGTATGCGTTAATAATGCCTTATGTTGAGTTTGGTGTTGAAAGCGTAGTGAAATCAAATGCTTCTGAATTGAAAAACTTGGGTGACTTTCAAGTGTTGCTATTTATGCTGATGATACAATTACTATTTTTCCATAATTTAAAACGTTTTAGATAATGGAAAATACCATAAAAGTAGAGCGTGCTATTCTAAACCTGACCCAAGATGACTTGGCCAAAAGAATTGGCGTTTCAAGGCAAACCATTAACTCTATAGAAGCAAATAGGTATGTGCCTTCTACAGTGTTGGCTTTAAAATTATCAGAAGTATTTGGTAAGCCTGTAAATGTTTTTTTTACCCTAGGAGAAAATGATTAAACATCTTTTTTAAAGCTGTTTTGTTTAAATCACCACTTTACTGATTTGTATTATAGGTTCAATGTTTGTATAGTTAGGAATGTCTCCCATAATTTGTGCTGCATTTGGACCAAATGAATTTTGAAAAGAGTCCATGCTGTCAAAATATAAATTCCCCATAGCAATATAGGTTGCAGGATCTCCCGGAGCTCCACCTCCTAAGCCTTCTTCTACCGATGCTCCTTTTACAGCACTGCCTAAAAGCTCGGCAACCATTGGTATATGCTTGTTGCAGTAATAGTCCATATCAAAAGTTTTTCCTTCTTGGTTTGGATACAATACGCTTACTTTAATCATTCCTGGTTTCATATTTTGTTGTTTTTGAGTTGTTTGATTCTTAAAGATATAAAAAATAATAAAACTTTTTTAATAAGATACTGTTTCGTTGAGAATATATGCAGTTGAGGTTTTTTTAGTATGGTTATATATTGAAAAAGCCTCTTCTTAGAAGAGGCTTTTAATGTTGGGTTTGGCAATGCTAAAATTCTAAATCGATCACCAAATCAAATTCATCATAAATTGCTTTGTCTTTTAATCCATCAAAAAAGCTGGTTGATCCATAGCGAACATTGTATTTAGTTCTGTCTATTTTTAAAGAAGCATTCGCTTTGTTCCCATATACAGAAAGTGCAAAATTAATGGCATGTGTGCGTCCTTTAATGGTTAAGTCTCCTTTGATCTTATAGGCATTTTTTCCAGTTGATTTTACCTTGGTAAATGCTAACGTTGCTGTAGGATATTTCAGAACTCCAAAAAAGTCATCAGATTTTAAATGCCCTTCTAATTTACCTCTGTAATTAGCATCGTTTAAATCAGTATTCGTTAAACTTGCCATGTTAATGATAAATGCACCATCAACTAATTTGTTGTTCTTAAAAGTTAAAGAACCTTCTTTAATTTTGATTGTTCCTTGATGAGAACCTGTAACTTTATATCCTTTCCATATTACTGTGCTTTTCTCAGTTTTAATCTTCTGTTTACCTTCTAAGATACTTGTAAAAGAGACCGTTACTAGTGCAACAAGTGCAACTGCTGTTAAATTCTTAAGTGTATTTTTCATGTTGTATAATTTATGATCCGTAATAAAACTTCTCGTTAATAATTTGTCCGTCTTTCCAAACTTGTACTGCTACTTGTGTGTAGTTTTTAATGCCCCAATCTTTATGTGTGTAGTCCATGTGCCATTCTACCATTGACGTATTGTTTTGACCAATAGCAACACTGATTACTTTTGCAGATCTAAATTCTGTAATGGCTCCAAAAAAATCTTCTTCTCTTTTTCTGTTGGCTTCTTTTCCAACAACTTCTGGAAAATCATTTTCTTGCATCACTACATCTTGGTGATAAAATTTTTCAAAAGCTTCCATGGCTTTTCCCTGAAGAATTAAATCATTTACATTGCTTATGTTTTCTAATAATGTATTCATATCTATATTGTTTTATATATTATGATACAAAGGTCTAGAACTAAAGGGTACTTAAAAATGAAGTAGTTTATAAAAAGAGGTTAATCTAGATTACTATTTATTGTTTTAATATAAGTTGGCTCTTAATTTTACTTAAAAACTCTTTGGTAATTCCTAAATAAGAAGCAACCATGTATTGTGGTATACGTTGCTCAATGGTTGGGTATTGTTCTTTAAAATATACATACCTTTCTTTAGCAGGTAGGCTAAAGTTACGCACAATTCTTTTTTGAGAGGCAACCAAGGCTTTTTCTAAAATGATTCTAAAGAAACGTTCTAGCTTCGGAATTTCCTGAAATAACTCTTCTTGGTTTTTGTAAGAGAACTGAATGACAAAACATAACAATATGTTCCATACCTTCAGCATCAGCATGAAACATCTTGGTACAGCCAGTAACAATAAAATTTGTGGTAGTGCACACATCTCCTTGTTGCACAATAAATTGTCCTTTTAAGTAGCTACGGAACTTAATCTTAGATTGTAAGAACAAACGTTCATCTTCAGTTAAGCTGATGTGGTTTTCTATATAAGATAGTAAAGGAGCGAAGTTCATGTATAATAGTATAAATAATAGAACAAATTTACAGGTTTTTTATTCAATACCTTGATTCTTAAATAGCATATTCTAAATATAAAATATGATTTGGATTGCTGTGTGTTTCTGATATTTTGAAGTCGTGTTTACCAACAATTTGAAAGCCTCTTTTTGTGTAAAAGTTGATGGCACGTTTATTTTCTATCCAAACGGCTAACCAAATCCCGTGTTGGTGGTGTTGTTTGGAAAATTCAAGATTAAAATCAAACAATTCTTTCCCTAAGTTCAAACCGTAAAATTCTTTTAATAAATACAACCTACTCATATATGTAATATTGTTAGAGGTAATCTTTTCAGTTGGAGTGTTAAGTGTAACCTTAGAATAACCAGCCATTTTATTTTGATGGTAGATAATGAAATACTGATTTTCTGGGTTTGATAATTCTTTTTCAAAGCTACTTTCAGAAAAATTAGCAGCTACATAATTCGCGATGTCTGCTTTGGATGCAGAATGACCATGGGCAATTAAAAATGCTTCTTTGGCAAGGGGTGCTAATTGTTTAGCGTTCTGTGGTGTGGCTTTGGTGATTTTTGACAACTTTGGGAGTTTTTTTTGATGGTTTAATAAATGTAATGTTGTGCTTTTTTCGTTTAGAATTATATATATATAATTTAAAAGAAGCTTCCTAAGGTAACTACAGAACAAGCAGCTAAGAGTAAAAGACTAATAATTGTCAAGATGTGTTTCTTGTGATTCATTAGATGTTTTACACCAATAACTAAAAACACAATTTGCCCAATTAGAAAGGGGATTGTAAATAGTTCTCTGAAAATCCCAATTAAAACAACATCTATTTTATAGAAATTAAGTGCGTAAATCAGAATAAAATAAGAAACAATCACAAAATTTATAATAGTCAAGTTTCTATTCGTTATTATTTTTTTCATTTTATTAAATAATTTCAGGATAAAAACCTTCTGCAATTGCGCCAACAGACAGTGCAATCCATAGTAGAAAAACGGCCAGTATAATTTTTAGTAGATAATGTATAGAGATGCCAAATTTATTTTTGATAAAATGATTTGTGGTTGGGACATATAAAAATGAAACCAGCATAAACGCAATCCCTAAATAGGGGTCATTTCCTCTTAAAATATTTAATACACCGATGATGAAAATTACAAATCCAACAGCCCAGCTTATCGAATTTAAAAGTGTTTTTTTGCTCATGGTTTTGTGTTTTTAAGAAATACCTTTTATCGTTTTTTTAGTCATTAAGTAATAACCCTAGAAAACCTCCTAATATTGCTTTTTTCATGTTATTGGTTCCGTATGGATTAAAAGAATCTTTAACTTGCCCGTTAGAGTTGTCAAAAAATAAAGAATTGTTTTGAAGTGTCGTTGTTTTTTTGTCTATAAAAAGCGTAGTTAATATATTAGATTTTGGTGTGTAAAAAGGACTTGAACTACTTAGGCTAAATGTGTTGTTTTTAATAAAATATGTATCATATAAGTTTGAGTTGATATTATAAGCTGTAAAAACATCCTCTTTTTTTGAGAAGTTGATTTTTGAAAAATCAACAGCGTGTTCCTGTTGCTTAAAATCGTTGCTTATACTAAAAGTATAAATGCTCTTTTTTTCTACAGAATTGCTCTTTTGCGCATACATACTTACATACGATAACAAAAATGCGATACTTACTAGGGTTTTTATCTTTTTCATAGCTAGCGTTTTATAAAACGTTTATAAATATACCTTTTTTTTATTTGATTAATATTTAAAACTTCTATGAGTTGAAAATACAAAAAGGCCTCTGTAATTACTCGTTCTATTTACCAGGTCATCTTTTTTTTGTCTTGTTGTTCTATGGTATGTTGATTCCCAAAAATAGATTTCTCTTCTTCATTTATAGAATTGGATAGGCCAATCATAAGTGCTGTAATAATTAATAGAATTTTTGTTTTTACCCAATATAAAGGGCGTCTGTTGTTTTTTTTCTTATACATTTTAATAATGATAAATAGTGAAATTGAAATGTTATCATTTTATGCTTTTAAGCATTTGCAAAGAACAAGTGTATGGTTCTATGCAATGTATAAGCTGGGAACAGAATTGCTTGAATTATTTTTTTTAAGTAAGAAAGTGTGTTGAATATTTAAGGAAGCAATTTTTTGAAACAGCTGTTTTTGCAATTGTAGCGTTTGTTTTTGAATGGCGCTTTTTAGGTTGATATAAGGAAATAGAAAAGCTAAAAAACAGGTATTAGGCAATACCCTTTGATTAAAAACAACGAGTTTGGTATTTGTATAACTAAACTTCTTTTTATGAGCTACTTTGGATAGTTGAAAGTAGCTAGAAGCATTCTCTTGGGTATTCACATTAGACTCTGCAACTGAAATCGCTAAAATGGATAGGAAAACAAAAAGATGTTTAAGTTGCATTTAGAATTTGTTTATTTAAAAATTATGCTGTTTATATATGAAAAAAGCCTCTCTGTGAAAATAGAGAGGCTTTGGACTTGTTTTGGATTCTAATCTATGAAACATGACAAGTTATTTACTTAACAAGCTCGTAACTACGTTTGATAAAATTGGTCAACTCTTCACCATGTAATAGATTCTGAGATAATTTTGCTAAATCAAAAGATTGTTTAATTAAACGCTCTTGTTTTTTAGTTGTTTTTGTATTTAGAATCTCACCAACTAAGGGATGATTTGTATTTACAACCAAATTGTACATGTCTGGAAAATTACCCATTCCCATCATTCCGCCACCACCAGAAGCTTGCATTTCTTTCATTCTACGCATAAATTCTGGAACTGTAATAAGAAACGGTGATGCATCAGAATCCATAGATTCTAATTGCACAGTATAGGTTTCTTTAGGTACAGCAGCTTCAATAATTGGCTTTAATGTTTCTTTCTCTTCATTAGTTAATTTAGAAATAACAGTATCGTCTTTCTTAATTAAATTATCAATATGATCAGAATCTACACGTGTAAACTTTAATTTTTCGTTGCTACCTTCTATCTTCTGTATTAAATGTCCAATAATTGGAGAATCTAAGATTAACACTTCATATCCTTTTGCTTTGGCATCTTGAATATAACTGTGTTGTGCATCTTTATGAGATGTGTACAAAATGATTTGATTTCCATCTTTATCAGTTTGTGCATCTTTTGTTTTTTCAGTCAATTCTTCTAAATTGAAGAAGGTATTGTCAACGGTTGGATATAACGCAAAGTTTTTTGCTTTGTCAAAGAATTTATCATCAGATAACATTCCGTATTCAATAATTACTTTGATGTCGTTCCACTTTTGTTCAAAGTCTTCACGATTGTTTTTGTACAAAGAATTTAACTTGTCAGCTACTTTCTTAGTGATGTACCCAGAGATTTTCTTTACAGCTCCATCTGCTTGTAATCCAGAACGAGATACGTTTAATGGAATGTCTGGAGAATCAATCACACCTTTTAACATCTGTAAGAAGTCAGGTACAATTCCCTCAACATTATCAGTAACAAAAACTTGATTCTGGTACAATTGAATCTTGTCCTTTTGCATATCCATATTTGTAGTCAACTTAGGGAAGTATAAAATTCCAGTTAAGTTAAATGGATAATCTACATTTAAATGAATGTGAAACAAAGACTCTTCAAATTGCATTGGATACAACTCTCTGTAGAAATTGTTATAATCTTCATCCTCTAAATCAGCAGGCTTTTTTGTCCAAGCCGGAACTGTATTATTGATGATGTTATCTACATCAATTTGTTTGTGTGGCTCAGTAGTTTCTTTACCATCTTTATCTGTAGTAGTCTCTGGAGTAAACTCAGGATCGTTTACCTGTTTGTTTCCAAATTTAATTGGAACTTGATTAAAACGGTTGTATTTGTTTAGTAACTCATTGATTTTACTGTCTTCTAAGAAGTCTAAAGAATCTTCAGCAATATGTAAAACAATCTCTGTTCCTCTTTCTGTTTTATCATCTTCAACTAAAGTGTATTCTGGAGAACCATCACAGGTCCATTTTACAGCTTTGTCATCTTTATAAGATTTAGTGATGATATCAACTTTTTCTGCAACCATAAAAGAAGAGTAAAAACCTAGTCCGAAGTGACCAATTACTCCAGTGTCATTTTTATCGTCTTTGTATTTTTCTAAAAACTCTTCAGCTCCAGAAAAGGCAATTTGGTTGATGTATTTTTCAACCTCTTTACCGGTCATTCCTAAACCATTATCTTTAATGCTAAGAGTTTTGTTGTCTTTATCTATGCTAATTTCAATCTTAGCATCTCCTAATTCTACGTTGGCTTCACCAATAGAAATTAAGTGTTTTAATTTTGTCGTTGCATCTGTTCCGTTAGAAATTAATTCACGTAAGAATATTTCGTGATCAGAATACAAGAATTTTTTAATTAACGGAAAAATATTTTCTACCGATACATTAATACTTCCTTTACTCATAAATATATATTTTAATGTTGTTGTTAATTCTTTGAAGTTGTTATAGTCAAAAAAAATACCAAAGAAGTATTTGTGACAAACTGACATAAAAAACGCCAATGAAAAATTCATTGGCGCAAGGTTAAGTTTGGTTATAGTTGTTTGAATTTTTTCTAACGACTACCTAGTTGTAAAGATATAAATAAATTAGTAAGTTTGATTGACAAATAAATAGATAGCAAAAAAGACGAATATGATGTATAATTCGAAAATAATAGGTTTAGGATATTACGTGCCAGAAAATGTGGTCACAAATGATGATTTGAAAGAATGGATGGAAACGAGTGATGAATGGATTCAAGAAAGAACCGGAATTAAAGAACGAAGATGGATTGATCCAAAAACAGGAGATACAACAGCAGTAATGGGAGCAAAAGCTTCAAGAATAGCTATTGAACGTGCGGGGTTAACTAAAGATGATATTGATTTTATTGTTTTTGCAACCTTAAGTCCAGATATGTATTTTCCGGGTGGTGGAGTTCAAATACAAGAGATGTTAGACATGCCAACTATTGGAGCTTTAGATGTGCGTAACCAATGTTCTGGCTTTATTTATGCCATGTCTGTTGCCGATCAGTTTATAAAAACAGGCATGTATAAAAACATTTTGGTTATAGGAGCAGAGAATCATTCTGGTGGATTGGAAAAATCGACAAGAGGAAGAAATGTTTCCGTAATTTTTGGTGATGGGGCAGGAGCAGCGGTATTATCTAGAACAGAAGAAGCAGGAAAAGGGATTTTATCTTCTCATTTACATTCTGAAGGAAAGCATGCAAAAGAATTGGTGTTAGAAGGACCTTCAACATCTCGTTGGGTTCCTGAAATTTTAGAAAAGAACGATCCAAATGATGTTTCGTATTATCCATATATGAATGGACAGTTTGTGTTTAAACATGCCATTGGCCGTTTCTCAGAAGCAATTGTTGAAGGATTAGAGGCAAATAATTTGGTGAAAGATGATATTGATATGTTAATTCCGCATCAAGCAAATTTGCGTATTGCACAGTTTATTCAACGGAAGTTTCAATTACCTGATGATAAGGTGTATAATAACATTATGAAATATGGAAATACCACAGCTGCATCTGTAATTATTGCGTTGACAGAAGCATGGGAGCTGGGTAAAATTAAAGATAATGATTTGGTGGTGTTGGCTGCTTTTGGAAGTGGGTTTACTTGGGGGTCTGTAATTATACGCTGGTAACACAAAGTTTATTTAGATATACATAAAAAAGCCGATGCAATTGCATCGGCTTTTTTTATTCAAATAATATACTTGGTTGTTTAATGTTGGTTATATAAAACCGCCACCGCCACGTTTTTCGTTGTCATCTCTGTTTCTTCTACGTTTCGCTTTGTTTTTTCCTCCACCAAATCTGTAGTTGAATCCGATATATGCAGTTCTACTGTCTCCTCTAAATTGACCACTCTGTGTAAATGGAGTTGTTGTACTAAATCTAAACCTTGCAGTTCTAAAGATGTCATTAACTCTTGCGTTGATTGTCCCTTTTCCTTTTAAGATTCTATAGCTAGCTCCAGTATTTACCATCCACATGTCTTTTGCATCAAATTGTAGGCTCTTGTTTGCTCCTCTAAACATCGTGAATAATTGGAAACGTAATTTTTTAGAAGCTGTAAAACTATTGCTTAAGCGGATATTAAATGCGCTGTTTGTTACCTCTTTGTTGACAGAAGCTACAACTCCTCTTTGTGTTTGAGAATAGAAATCTAAACTAGAATTAATTCTCCACCATTTTGCGACTCTATAACTAAGAGAAGCTTCTAAACCATATCTGTTGTTTGCATCAAAATTATCATCAGATTTTATTTGTTGTGTACCTGTTACATCATCTGGGTCCGCATATAATATAGTAGAAATTTCATCATTCACTCTTCTAAAGAAAGTTCCCATTGTTAATGAACCACCTTTTATTTGTCTCGTATAATTTACTTCGAATGAATTGGTAAACTGTGGTAATAAATCTGGATTTCCTAAAGATCTAACTAAAGGTGTACTCCATTCTCTAATAGGGTTTACTTGTTGTATTGATGGTCTATCAACTCTTCTACTATAGCTCAATTGAAACTGATTTTTATCAGAAGGATTGAATGTAAAGAAAGCAGATGGATACACGCTAAAAATACTGCTTGTATATGCTGATGGTGCTACTGTTTCTTCATTAAATAACCCATCTACATTATACTGCTCAAAACGAGCTCCAATTTGCATTGTTACTTTGTTAAACTTATGACCATAATTAATATAAGCAGAATGTATTTTTCTATCATATGAGAATGAAGAGTTTAATGCATTTGTATTTACATTGATATTGTCAGTCTTGTTAATTCTTAGCTCTGCACCAAGTTCCAGTTTTCCATTTTTTGAAATTGGGTTTGTATAGTCAACATTAAATAAGGTGTTACTTCTTTTGTTGCTGATGTCTTCATTACCCGTGTTTCTTTGTGCGTATTCTGGCGAGTCAGAATCAGAGAAGGTTGCCTCGAATTCAATATTATGTCCTTTTTTAGAAAAATCCAACTTGTAGTTTAAGTTGTATGCACTTGATCGACTTCCGTCAGAAGTAGAGGTAAAAGGAGAGTCAATTAATAACGTTCCAGCTGGATCAAAAACTTTTGTTGATCCTGTTCCAATTCCGTCAGAAAAGTTCTGAGTTGTATAAAAAGAGATTGTGTTTTTCTTATCTATGTATATATCAGCTCCTAACTTTATTAAATGAGATGTATTATCGTTTAAGAATTCAAATTCTTGTCTTGATGCGTTTGTTCCAGTTCTAGTCACGTTTCCGCCACCGCCGTTTTTACCTTTGTTGAATCCGTAGTTGGTGTAGAAATTTACTTTACCAGTTTTATAGTTCATATCTAAAGAACCGTTACCACGTGTATTTATTCCTTGTGTAATACCTGTGTTTACAGATCCGTTAAAGCCAATATTAGCATTCTTGTTTAAGATAATATTGATAATTCCACTCATTCCTTCTGGATTGTACTTTGCAGATGGATTGGTAATTAATTCTACACTCTTAATAGAGGTAGAAGGGATTTGTTGTAATAACTGAGCAGTACTCATGTTTGTTGGTTTTCCGTCAACCAATACTCTTACATTACTGTTTCCACGCAAGCTTAGCGCACCCGTTTGACTGTCTACACTTACAGATTGTACATTGTTAAGTAACTCTGCAGCAGTTGCTCCAGCAGCAGTTAAATCTTTACCAACATTGATTACTTTTCTGTCAATTTTTTGAACCACTGTAGATACTTCCGCTCTAATCTCTACTTCGTCTAAAGTAGTAGCATCTTCATTTAAAGAAACCGTACCAAGATTAAGTCTTCTGTTTTTATTGTTAATGGTAATTTCTCTTGAATACGTTTTGTACCCGATAAATTGAACTTCTAATATGCTTACTCCTTCAGGAATATTTTTAACTCTAAACTTACCGTCTAATGTTGTGATTCCACCTGTGATAATTTTTTTTGCAACGTCTTTAATTACAATATTTACATAGGGTAAGGCCTCTTTTGATGTTTGATCTATTACTTTACCCGAAATAATTCCAGGTCTAGAAATTTTGCTTTTGTCTAATTGCGCATAAGAGCTGATACTAAGTGTTAGTATAAAAAGCAGTATAATTTTTTTCATAAATGTGTTTTAAAAATATGTTTTAAGTTGTTTTGATTTGATGTTAGGTAGACGCCTGAATGTTTATATTTGTTACTAGTATTAACAGTCTTTAACTTATTATTAACATATGGAGAAATCTACTTTAGTGCTTGGAGCGTCAGTAAATACAAAGCGTTACTCCAATAAAGCAATTTTTAAATTAAGAGATCGGGAAATTGTAACTTTTGCCATTGGAGCAAAAAAAGGAAAAGTTTTAGATGTGGTTATTGACACAGAAAAAAAGGAATATAATAGCTTACACACAGTTACTTTATATCTAAATCCTGCTAGGCAAAAAGAGTATTATAGTTATATTTTAAAATTAAAGCCTATCCGAGTAATTTTTAATCCAGGAACAGAAAATATAGAACTGATGGAGTTATTGAGAAAGAATAATATTAAAACCGAAGTTGCTTGCACTTTGGTGTTGTTAAATACAAATCAATACTAAATGAAAAAAATAACAATTCTAGGTGTCATCGTTGGTGTAATAGCTTGTCTGGTTTATTTTAATAATTCGGCTACTAATAAAGTAACCATTTCTAAGTCAACAATTAGCACTGTTATTGACACTTTGGTTAAGAAGAATGGTTTTGTTATTGTCGGAAAAACAGGTAACGAGTTTAAATTTTTACATAAAAAAGATAGTTTAAAGCGCGAAGATTTTTATCTAATAACCACTTTTAATGATACGGTTGTTCTTGCGAAATTTGAAGATGATGCTATTGAAATCTATAAAAAATTAAACATAAATTATAGTTTTGATAATTATAAAACACCTATTTATAAAGGAAAACTAAAAGATCCAGATTTTAAAACAAACCCAGATTCTAATTTTTTTATTACAAGAATAAAAGATGGCTGTCAAGAAGGAATTAATTTTGCAGGACATTACACATTAATATATTGGGGCTGCGGAACAGCGTGTCAATATGGGGTTGTTGTTGATAGAATAACAGGTGAAATATTTAGTGATTATATTTCTACTTTAGGCTCAGAATTTAGAGTTGATAGTAAATTAATAATTTTGAACGCCGAGTTAGAAAATAAGGATTCGAAATATATACAACTTAATCATTTTACAAGAGTAAAAATTAAAGTTTGGAAAGAAAATCAGTTCAAGAGCTTGTCTAAAAATTAAATTAAAAGTAAACCGAATTGACTAAAAATCATCTTTTTCAAAATGTTCTATTTGAGATCGGGGGACCTTGTAAGAAATGCCAATTCAATTTACTTTATAAGTTTGTATAAAATTTTACACGAAGTTATTTGAAAAAAGTTAACGGTACAATACTCAAAATGAGTATTGTATTAAAGTAATTGACGGTTGGTTTTAAAATACTGTGTCAGTTCTATCGTTGAAGATAGCTTCATTTTTTTTAAAATATTTCTTCTGTGGGTGTCAACTGTATGTTTACTTATATTTAAAGTAGCTGCAATTTTCTTGCTTGTTTTTTGAGTAAGAAGTAACCGAATAATATCTCGTTCTCTGTTGCTAATCATATTTAATAAATGATTGCTAGATTGGTTTTTGTAAAATAATGTTTCATATTCATTAGTATCATTCAAGTATTTTGCAGAAGCACAAATGTCCATGTTTACATCGCTGTCTAACACCGTGTAATGGGCCAAGCCAATAATTGGCTTTTGAGCTTTGTCAAACTGTAAAGGAGTTGTATTTTGGATAATTGTAATGTATTCTCCTTTGGCATTTTTTATTCTATAATTCCAAGTATAACTCATTTTTAACCGTTGTTCTTCAGAAAGTTCATTCATGGTAAATTGCATCAAATCTTGAAGGCACTGTATCCATAAATTAATATCGTCTGGATGAAACCTTGACCAAAAATAATCCATTCCACCTTCTTGCATTTTCTTATTCGATAATCCAGTACATGCAGTAAAGTTTTTACTGATATACTCAAAACTTTGATTAGGTGTATTAGTCATGCAGAAAAAAGTAGTGTTAAAGGGGTAATAATAATCTAATTCAATTAACTTATTAATATGCTCTTTAATTTTAACAGAAGGATATGTATCAAAAATATCTTGATACAAATCATGTATTGAATTTGGATCCAATAGAGGTAGATTAAATATTAAAGGGGATGTTTACTCTATAAAGATACTTTTTTTCCTTCTTCTGCTAAAATTACATTGGAGAAAATTGTAGATGCTTCTTTTTTAAATAAATCAATATTTGTGTATCTGCTAGAATAATGTCCTATAATTAGTTGGTTTACATCAGCTTGTAATGCAATTTGAGCAGCTTGTTTGGCAGTAGAATGCTTTGTTTTTTTAGCTAAATCTTCTCTGTCACTTAAAAAAGT
>MAAC01011329.1_pt1 | contig 67958 bp, 76 predicted proteins | sample 1115981 | NCBI WGS metagenome assembly MAAC01 (sample SAMN04961126, study PRJNA320927) | seawater metagenome | isolation source: sample BD02T64 sea water enriched with oil for 64 days | place: USA:Gulf of Mexico | collected 2013-07-27
TCCTTCGGTGGGCTTTTAAAAATGATAAGTTAAAAACAAAATATAAAAATTCGGCTCTGTGTTAATCCGAAAAGTTAGCGTCTTTTTAAACGCTACGTTTCATACACAATACCGTTGTAAATAATTGTGAAACAAACATTAATCATATTATTAAACTTATGTTTTCTGATTTTAATTGGATGCAAAACAGCCAATATATCGGAATTAAATAAGCGGATAAACACTGCGAATAAATTGAGTGCTGAAAAATCACCCTTTGAATCGGCGGACTCAATGGGAACAGAATTAAAAAGACAACTTGAATTCAGAGATGAATACGTAAATAAATTAACCGAATTAAGAACGACGTATCCGAACAAGCCGATAATTCTAACTGAAAGCTATATGTTTATATGTATTGGTTGTGTAGCCGATTATGTTAACATTTTTGCTGATGGATTTTTGTATGAATACACGTTTGACTCTAATCAAAAAAAAAAACATAGAAAAATCAAAGCAAATTTCAGTAGAGGATTTAGTTTTTGAAGGTGGTGCTCAAGATGATATTAAAGAAATTTACGAATCCGTTCTTGAGAATAAAAAATGGAATGAAAACCCTAAGAAATACGGAGATGAAAATTGTTTTGACGGAAGTCAAACTTTTTACACAATTTACAAAACCGATAATCAAATTGAGAGTATGTATATGAGATGCTGGACACCAACTGAATTTAGAAATGAATAAAAACAACTATTTACAACAACGTGTATAGCTCATTGCGGCTGAATTCCTAATCGGAATTCATCGCTTATTCCCTATCTTTGGGTTACTGCGGAATAACACTGCGTGTGATCCCGCAACAAGCCATACACAAATACGTTAGGTAGCATTTGAAAAAAAATGACAAGGAAACTGATTTTAATATTAGGATTAATAATCATCATAATCGTATTTCTAAAATTCGGAAGGTCAATTTATATGCCTGTAATAAGTAAAATAAAAGGAAAAGAAACTGTTGAATCAAGAATAGAAAATATTCAAGAAAACGTTTGGAATCGACTTGAAAAAGACTTGGGAATTGCAGGATACAAAATGGACTATCCAAAAGAGATTATTCTCGCTGCTTTTAAAGAAGAAAGAATACTTCAAGTTTATTCAAAAGATTATAATGGAGTTAAATTAATAAAGGAATATCCTTTTACTGCGTTTAGTGGTCAACTAGGTCCTAAATTAAAAGAAGGTGATAAACAAATTCCTGAAGGAATTTATAAAGTAGAGTATTTAAACCCCAACAGTTCATATTACCTGTCAATAAAAGTGAGTTATCCAAATGAATTTGACAAATCAAAAACTGAATTTACGAATGTTTCAGAAATGGGCGGAGATATATTCATACACGGGAAATCTGCAACAATTGGCTGTATTCCTATTGGAGATGAGGCAATAGAAGAGGTGTTTTTATTGACACAAAAAGCAATAAATAATAATATTAAAATAATTATCAGTCCGAGAGATTTTAGAGTAAATCCAGACTTCCCAAAAATTGAAAAAATTGATTGGGAAAACGAATTATATGAGATAATAAATAACGAATTAAAAACGCTACCTAACACTGTATATAGCAAATAGGGCGTTCGGTGGTTTACGAAAGTTCAGTGCTATTTACAAACATCGCCAAATCGTTGATTTGGCTTTTAAGAATGAATAAATTAAAAACAAAATACAACGCTTTGGCTCAGAGCAAACTTGAAAGTTTATCGCTTTCTGCTGCCCTACTTGCCATATACTAACCGTTACCACCAATTAGAACAAACACTATGAATATTGATATTATTGGAGCAGGAATAGGAGGATTAACTACTGCAATTGCACTTGAACAAAAAGGAATTAAAACAAGAATTTTTGAACAAGCTGAACGAATAAAACCAGTTGGAGCAGGAATTATTTTAGCCAATAATGCAATGCAAGTTTATGAAAAATTAGGTTTACGAAAAGCAATTGAAAAAAATGGAAATCCAATCTCTTCAATGAATATTACCAAATCCAACCTAAAACTACTTTCCAAAATTGACTTGACCTATTTTGAACAAAAGCATAATGTCAAAAACATTGCAATTCATAGAGGAACATTACAACAGATATTAATTGATAAATTAATATCAACCAAAATTAATCTCAACCATAAACTTATTTCAATTGTTGAAAACACAAATGGATATTATTTGAAATTTGAAAACGGAAAACAAATTCAATCCTCAACTGTTTTGGGAGCTGATGGGCTTAATTCAATTGTCAGACAAAACCTATTCCCAAATAATAGCTTACGAAATGCAAATCAAATATGCTGGAGAGGAATTACGGAATGTGAATTACCTATAAAATTTAAAAACGAATTGAACGAAGCTTGGGGGAAATCTGAACGTTTTGGTTTTGTACAAATTGCAGAAAATAAAGTTTATTGGTATGCTTTAAAATCGTTCAAAAAAAATAAGAATGAATTTTCTATCAATAATTTAGAGGAATATTTTCGTGATTACAATTCAGTAATTAGAGATATCATAAAATCGACTAAAAAAGAACAAATAAATACTGCGGAAATTTCAGATTTAAAACCAACAAACATTTGGTTTAAAGAAAATGTTTGTTTAATCGGAGATTCTGCACACGCAACAACACCAAATATGGGACAGGGTGCTTGTCAAGCTATCGAAGATGCTTTTGTGCTTTCAGAATGTTTAAACAAATATGGAATTACTAAAGCATTTTCGGAATATCAAAAATTAAGATTACCAAAAGCACATCAAGTAGTTAAAGCAAGTTGGCTTGTTGGGAAAATGGCACATCTTAAAAATCCAATATTAATTGGTTTACGTAATCAAATGTTAAGATTAACACCTTCTTCAATTAATAGAAAACAGAATGAACAAATTTTTCAATTGGCAGAAATATGATGACAACAATATTATCTATTAGCTTATTCGCCATTTTCACTTTACTAGGAGTTATACATTTTTATTGGCTTTTTGGTGGAAAATGGGGGCTTGAAGAAGCTTTGCCTACAAAAGAAATTGGAGAAAAAGCAATAGAACCACCAAAGATTGCTACTACAATTGTTGGTATTGGTTTAATTTCATTTGGTTTATTTTATTTGATAAAAACAGGTCTAATCAATTTTCAAGCTCCGAATTGGATGATTACTTATGGTAGTTGGATAATCCCAAGTATATTCATTATTAGAGCAATAGGAGATTTTAAATATGTTGGTTTTTTCAAGAAAATAAGGAATACTGAATTCGCAAAAGCTGATTCAAAATGGTTTGCACCTTTATGTTTGACAATTGGAATATTTGGAATACTGATACAACTTATGAATAAATAAATGGTGGTAACAATGTATATAAAAAACAGGCGAAATAGTAATAAAATCAAAGATTTTGGCTCGTGTCAGACTTTATGCTTAACCGAAAGTTTTGTGCTTCTAAATCGCCTACTTTTCATATACAAACCGTTATATTTAACAGAATGAAAAGTATGACACATAAATTAATAGTATCAATTCTAATTTTTGTTTTTACAATATCCTGTGTGAAGGACACAGCAACTCTCAAAGAATACAAGACTAAAAACGTTATAGTTGTTGTAATTGATGGACCCAGATATTCTGAAACTTGGGGCGACCCCTCTCATCAGTTCATTCCAAGGTTGGCTAATCAACTATCCAGTAAAGGAGTAATTTATACCAAATTTTATAATAATGGCCCAACCTACACGAATGCTGGGCATACTGCAATATCAACTGGTAATTATCAAGAAATCAATAATGGTGGGCAAGAATTACCGCAATTCCCATCAATATTTCAACATTGGCTCAAAACACATGAAAAAGACAGCAGTGCTGCTTGGATAATTGCAAGTAAAGATAAACTAGAAGTTTTGTCTGATTGCCAAAATGGAGAATGGAATGGCAAATTTAACCCCATGGCAGATTGTGGTATTAATGGCTTAGGAAGTGGTTATAGGAACGACAGCATAACATATGATAAAATTACAGAGATATTGACAACATATCAACCTCAGTTAGTTCTCATTAATTTTAGGGAACCAGATTATTCTGCGCATCAAAATAGCTGGCCTGACTACCTTAGGGGAATATCGGACAGTGATGAATATGTCTATAAACTATGGAATTTTATTGAAAGTGAATCATTTTACCAAGGCTCAACAACCCTTTTTGTCACGAATGACCACGGCAGGCATTTAGATGACGTAGCTAATGGGTTTATTTCTCATGGAGACAATTGCGAAGGTTGCAGGCATATTAATTTATTTGCATATGGCCCCGATTTCCTACAGGGATCCATAGTAGAAACACAAAGGCAATTAATAGATATCCCAGCTACAATAGCACAACTTTTGAAATTTGATATGCCCAGCAGCAATGGTGAGGTAATGAACGAGTTATTTAAATAATAAAATTACTACGAAATATAACATCATATAAACGGCATTAATACGACCGTTTATACTAACCGTTAGCTACAATTAAAGAGGAATGAATATAGATGAACTTACGATAAAAGAACAAGACCTTTATTCAAGAGTGGAACAACTTAGTGGAACCATTGAGGAGAAAACTGATAAAGTTATCTATTTTGGAATAGCTAAAGAATATCGTGAAATTCATCAAGAGTATTCAAGAATGGCAAAGAGTGATTTGGAGGCATTTAAAAGAGGATTGTTTCTTATCTGGTATTCAATGTCCGAGCCGACTTGGTTAACAGGGATTGGAGATCTTGACTCGGAGGCGGAAGAAAGAATAATCAAACTTCTTGACAGAAGACTTAAAAGAAATGTTACCGATTATGAATTGGATTGGGTGCTGGATTACTATTCAAATTGGAATTATATGTTTGACCGATTTAGTAGCTACAAAAACTTTCAAACTAGATTAAAAAGTGAAACCAAGACAGAATTACCTGATAAGATAAATAAAAAAGAAATGGAGCTAAGAGGACAGATGGGAAGGTATTGGAATTCACTTACAATATTTAATAAAGAAACTAGTAGCTAACACTGTATATAGCAAATAGGGCGTTCGGTGGTTTACGAAAGTTCAGTGCTATTTACCAACACCGCCAAATCGTTGATTTGGCTTTTAAGAATGAATAAATTAAAAACAAAATACAACGTTTTGGCTCAGTGCAAACTTGAAAGTTTATCACTTTCTACTGCCCTACTTGCCATATACTAAACGTTAGGCAACATTTGAAAAAAAATCTAGCTAAACGACAAACTAATTGAAATGGACTGTTCACTCATTCTAACTTTTGAAAAACTGACTGAAATTATAGTTTTGATGTAACAAACGAACTATTTAAAAAATTAAACTAATGAAAAACATCTTATTTATTCTTTTCAGCTTATTAACACTCCAATCTTTTGCTCAAAACAAGAACTTTATTGACCAACCATTTTTGGAAACAGTTGCGGAAATTGACACGCTAGTCACACCTGATAAAATTCATTTGGTAATAATGTTGAACGAAGAAGACAATCGGAATCGAAAGTCAACAGAGGAATTGGAAGCATCAATGTTGAAAGTACTGAACTCATTGAAAATTGATTTAGAAAAAAACCTTTCAGTTTTAGATTATAGTAGCGACTTTAAAAAATACTTTTTAAGTGGACAAAAAATCCTAAAAACAAAAATGTATTCGCTAATTGTTAACGACGCACAAACTGTTGGGAAAGTAATGGCAGGATTAGAACGTGAAGAAATATCAAATGTATCTATTACTAAAACTGAATATTCTAAATCTGACCAATTATTACTTGACCTAAAATCAAAAGCTATTCTAAAAGCAAAACAGAATGCCGAAAAAATGGTTGAACCTTTAAATCAAAAAGTTGGAAAAGCTATATACATTTCGGATTTAGAAACTGAATCGATAACAAGCCAATTGCAAGGAAAAGTAGCTGGAGTTCAAATCAGAGGTTATTCAAGCATTTATGGAAGTCGTGCAAAGGAAGATATCGTAATTGATTTTGAGAAAATGAAGTTTTCTTCAAAAGTAAAAGTCAAATTTATAATCGAATAAAAAACGTTGCCTAACACCGTGTCTAAAACATAGCTACTAAAGGCTTTACGAAAGGTTAGTGTATATTTACACGCTAAGTTTCATACACAAGACCGTTGTAGCACATTTAAGAAAAATCGTAATCATAATAGTGAGTTCGTTTTATAATTGTAAAATTGACAATAGAAATGTGGAACAAAAAAATGCTGAATTTTATTATCCACGACTTACAAATTTTGAGAACGACTCAATTCTAACCATAGTTGATTTAGAGTCTATAAAAAATTATGGCGAACTAATTCACATTGCGGATAAAATTGCGTGTAATGGAAAATTACCTGTTCTTCAATTTAACTCGAACAAAGCTCATTTTAAGCTTTTAGTATTTAAAATGTGTTCGGAATCGAATATTATTGCGGATTATTCTAGGAAAAATGTAATCTCAATCGAAAACAATACTATTATTATAAATGACCAAATAGAAAAGCCTCTTGATAGTTTAAAAACAGTATTAGAGAATCATATATTGAATACAGGAAAGCAATCCAATTATTCTCAAAATATTGAAAAAGCTCTAATTTTTTATTATCAAGATAGTTTGTTTGGAAAAGAAGCAATTAAGAAGCAGTTTTTAAAAATTGCGACTGAATTTAACGAGCTAAATCGGAAAAATGGAGACAGTCTTCCATTGAGAATTAAATTAAGTGATTATGCTTATATTCGAGTTGATATGCCGAATCCACCACCACCACCTGAAAAATAAAAACGTGTGGTAACAACGTGTATAAAACATAGCTAATAAGTGCTAAACCCAAGTTTTCGTGCTTGTTCGCAAAGACCGCCAAATTAAAAACAAAATATAAAAATTCGGCTCGTGCATAATCCGAAAAGTTAGCGTCTTTTTACACGCTACGTTTCATACACAAGACCGTTATGGGCAATTACAAAATGGAGATTAAAAACAAAATACTTCTAAAGATAAGTTGGTATATCGGATTGACTGCTTTCATAGGTGGTTGGACAATATATCTAACTTGGTCTGGAGGTCGATACATAGGTACATGGGACTTTGATGGCCTAGAAATAATTGGCTACTTCTGGATGGTCGGATTTTTCTGGCTGTCCATAATTGCTCTTATCTTATTATTCGCATATGTCGTTATTAACAGAAAGAATCTTCATCTTAAGATGTTATTTACTGGACTTATGATTTTAATAAATATTCCATCAGTCCTAATTATCCTAAATCTTACTCTTCTAGGAGATATTTCAAATAAAGTCTTTGTAAAGTTGACTAACGAATCTGGTTTAGATAACATCGAAATCAAACTTTCTGGAAACCTGAAAACATGGGATTTAGGTGAACTTAATCAAGGCTCCTCTAAAGTTTTTAATTACGACCCTCCATATTGGAATAACGATGCCATATTTTATAAGAAACCAGATACTTTGAATCTAATAATAACACACAAGAAAAATATTGATACTGTCGGATTTCCAACTTTAGGTATGGGTGTCTGTAAACATTTAATACTTGATGAAAATTTTAAAATAAAAAGCCCATAACACTGTATATAGCAAATAGGGCAATTAGTGTTTAATCGAAAGGTTGTTGTCTATTTGCGAAGTCACCAAATCTTTTGATTTGGTATTAAAAGAGAAAAATTAAAACAGAATACAAAAGATTTGGCTTGTGGCTAAACCGAAAATAATCGCTTGTTTTCTGCCCTACTTGCCATATATTTAACGTTGTAGCTAATTTCCCCTTTGTGGAACAAATAACTAAAATTCATAGATACTAATACTTAATTTTCAGAATAATACAAAAATGTTAATCCATAATTAAAAAAATATGAAAACAATAAACATCCATTTATACCTTGCGCTTGTTCTATTATTAAGCGCATGTAGCAATTCCAAAGAGAAAGAAAATGATATTTCAATAATGGACTATAAACTATCATGGGATGGCACTTCCAATTTATTGGATATTGACCTTGATTATACGCCTCAAAGTAAAGATAGTTCAAGTTTTATTTATGGCAGCCCTGAATTTGGGGGGCAAGAGGATATTTTTACGATACTTAAAAACGTTGCCGTTGGTACTGGAGATAGCTTAAAGTTATATCCAGAAGAGCGCAAGCTTGTAATTAGGCACTATGGAAAAAATAAGAATAAAAGTTTAAAATATTCAATAGATGGTACTCTTGTCTATGGCAAGGATAAGCCAGAGTCTCTTGGGATGGTGGCAAGAGAAATGTTTCGTCCTATTATAACTTCCAGCCACCTTTATGTATATGGAGAAAGTTATTTAATGCAATATGAATCCGATCAAGAAGTACAGCATCACATACATTGGGAAAATTACCCTAAAAACTTGACTTCCTTTAACTCATATGATAGAGACCAAGATCCAGGTACTATTTCAAAAACAACATATAGTGAATTAGTTAATTCTATAAGTTTGATCAGTAATTATATCAATATAGATACTAAAGTAATAAAAGATATCCCTCATTATTTTGTTACATCTAAACAGAATAAGACAATCTCAGAAGCTTTTAATGATAAAACATTTCAATACTTTTCAGAAATTATGGATTTTTGGGAAGACTATGATCATGATTATTATTGGGCTGCTATTCTTCCTTTACAAGGGAAGGTTATGGAAGGAGATTCTGGCGCTGGCGGATATGCTTTAAATGACGGTTTTTATATGAATTATGCAGGAGATTTGGATCCTAGGGAAGCTGTCTTTACAATTTGTCATGAGACAGTTCATAGATGGGTTGGTGGAGACGTGGTGAGTATAGGGAATTCTAGTTTTGATCATCAGTGGCTTGGAGAAGGTTTTACAGAATATATAACAATGTATACAGCCGTAAAAGCAGACTTAATGAATCTTGATGAATTTTATGAAGAAATTAATAAAAATAAGCTTTTGGCTCATTATACAAGTAGCGTTAGAGAGGTACACAATGATTCTATCGGTAAGCTGTTTTGGACTCATGAAGAAATAGGAAATATGCCCTATAGGAGAGGGTTCATCTTTGCTTTTTATTTAGATAACCAGATTCGACTGGCATCGAATAATACTAAAACAATTCGTGACTTTTTATTAGATCTAAAGGTCAAGGCTAATGCTAAAGAAGATGCATTGTTCGAGGTTGAAGGGCCATTGACATTAGAAGAGTTTATAGAAGTTGGAGGTAAGTATGTAGATAAAGAAAAGCTTAGAAAGGATATAGAAAAACATGTCATTAATGGAAAATTAATTGACTTTAATCAAGTAGAACTTTTAGATGCTTTCCAACTAAAGTATGATAGTGTTGAGAAAGCTCCATCTATTAAACTAAAAGAAAATATTAAACTTAAGGAAATATATTCCTGGTAGAGAAATAAAAACAAACAAATGAAAAATAATATAGCATTATCAGTAATCTTTTATTTAGGTTTATTTCTATCAACAGGGTGTGAAATTTCATCTGGCAATAAACAGACATCCAAAGATAAACTAGAAAAAACTAAAATATCAAATACGCTTACCGAAGATAAGTTTACAACCATAGACGTCACTGACGGAAATGGGCACGGACCTGATGAAAATTCACTAGAAGGATTGGGTGCAATGGCAAATCATTTACTTCGTAAAAACAAGTCTTTGAACAAAGAAAAAAATGATTTTGTACTGTCAGCATTTAATGTACCGAAAATTGGTGAAAATCCCGCCCACTATAATGTTATATATAGATTCTTGAAAGATAATATTTTTCAGATGGTAAAAATGGAAGTTAAAGAAAATCAAGTTAGATTTATCTCCATTTCCAATCATATAATAGAAAAGCGAGAAGTATTAGAATATAGCTTAAGAAGGGTATTAGAAAATTATAAGCTTGATTCAAAAATGAGAATAGAAGACTCCACTAATATGGGTGATATTCTTCAATCAGAACGCCGAATAGAGGACGTCTTTTACCCATTAAATTATTTTTTCAGTTTTAAAGATGTGAATTTAGCACAATTTAGGAATGTATTCAACCAAAATAAATCCTTTGGGGAATGGGTTAACTTACTGCAAATTGACTTGCATTTAAAAAACTAGCTACAACATTTTGTATAAGTAATGGCAGGGAAAGTACTAAATATCAAGGTTTGCAGCCCGCTCAGACTATCACGGTTTGACAGGAAAGTGCCAAGCAATCTGCCACTACTCATACAGTTTACCGTTATGTGCAAGCCGAAAAAATCAAAATCGTGAAAACTGAAATTAATACTATTTGGATTGACCTAAATGAAGAACTTTATAAGTTTATTTTAGGAAAAGTAAAAGATGAACAAACATCAAAAGATATTCATCAAGACGTTTTCTTAAAAATTCAAACTAAAATTCATCAGCTAAAACATACTTCCAAACTCACATCTTGGGTTTACCAAATTACAAGAAATAGCATTATTGACTATTTTCGAAAAGTAAAAGATAAAAACATATCAATAAACGAATTAGATATTCCAGAAATAGATGCTAATAATTTTGATTACTCAAATCTAACAAATTGTATTAATCAAAAAATAGAAAACCTTTCTTCTCAACATAAAGAAGCAATTATTTTAACCTCCTTTAAAAACTACTCACAAAAAGAACTAGCAGAATATTTAAAAATCTCATATTCTGGAACAAAATCAAGAGTTCAAAAGGCTAAAGAAATTTTAAAGGAAAACATTTTAGATTGCCCAAATGTGGAATCAGATAGCACAGGTAAATTACTAGACTTTGAAAATAATTAAAATTGACTACGTCTTTTTCTAACTAATACCGTCCATCTTATATAACATAAAAAAATATTAAAAATGGACAGTTCAAAAAAAATAGTTACAGTACAAATTCTTAACGCATTTGCTGAAAACGGAAAAGGTGGAAATCCAGCAGGTGTAGTTTTAAACGCAGATCAATTATCTGATAAAAATAAGCTTGAAATTTCTGCAAAAGTTGGCTTATCAGAAACCGCTTTTGTATCAAAATCTAAAACGGCGGACTTTAAATTAGATTTCTTCACACCAAACAAGCAAATAGCGCATTGTGGACACGCCACAGTAGCAACATTTTCATATTTAAAACAAATCGAAGCTCTAAAGAATGATCGTTCTTCCAAGGAAACCATAGATGGAAAACGAAAAATAGAGATGATTGGAGATTTAGCTTTTATGGAGCAATTGGCTCCAAAATATACTGATGTAAGTCACAAAGAAAGTGTCATTCTAAAATCATTAGGATTAAAGAAAACTGACTTGATTCCAAATGCATCAATTCAATTAGTAAACACAGGAAATTCATTTATACTCGTTCCTGTTAAAAGCAATGAAATTTTAAAGAATATAATTCCTGATTTTGACTTGATAAACGAAGTTAGTGACGAATTGGATTTAATTGGTTACTATGTGTTTTCTACAGATACAGAATATGATGCTACTTCAAGGATGTTTGGTCCTCGTTATGGAATATTAGAGGAATCAGGAACAGGAATGGCGGCTGGACCACTTGGGTGTTATTTATTTGACTTTTTAAAAATCAAGAAAAGAAGTTTTAACATTCAACAAGGGAAATATATGAAAGAGCCTTCATCAAGCCTGATCATTGTTAAATTACGAATCGATAAAGGAAAAATAAAGGATTTAATGGCTGGTGGAAAAGGAATACTAAATAGACAATTAGAGGTTAAAATAAACATCTAAAAGCCTGCACAACACAGTATATAAAAAATAGCAGTAAGGAGCTAAACTTAAAGTTTGTTTCTTTTCTGCTATCTTTGTTTTAAAACTGAAAATTAGCGTATGTAAACCTGCTACTTTTCATATACAACACGTTAGCTATTATTATGCCCCCTGAAATAAAGGCACATAATTCTAAACAATTATGTGAAAAATGCCAAAGCAATTAAATTTTATCGCGAAGCTTTCAAATTAGAAATTTTAACCATGAATTTGGTTTGGTATATGGGAAGAAGTATTGAAAAACGAAGATTAAAGAGGTTGACATTTTCTCCCCTAGGTTATTCTTTCTTTTAATCCAATAGAGGAAGCCTTCTAAACTTCAATACGAACGTCAAAGTTTACTCAGTAATTCTTGTAACTGTGAAGGAGTTTTTCCTGTATGCTTTTTTATAAATATGCTAAAATTAGATGGGCTATCAAAGTTATAATTGAATGCAATTTCCTTGTAACTCAGTTTTTTAAAAACCAAACCTCTTTTTATTGCTATTAACAGAATACTGTGAATATACTTTAAGGGTGTAGTATTTAATTGTTCCTTTATAAGAAGAGCTTCTTATTAGAAATATTGAGCTCATTAGAGTACTCACTAATGGATATTGAGTTTAAATTCAATTCGACAAGTTCGATAAACTTATAGACGGGCATACTATTTACTGATTGTTTTATTGTGTTAAAATTTGGTGGAAATTCTTCTAGAGAGTAGAGTAAATTCGACAAAAGATGACCTGTTTTTTCTTTAAAAAAAGACGCTTTTTTATCTTGTAAGAGTTTAATGGCGTGTATTAAGTTTAATAACCTTTTGGTCACGTTCTTATTTTGTTCAAATAGAATTTCGGAACTTATACCTGGGTTTAAAAATGACAATGCATTTAAAAAAACATCGGGCAATATCATAGTCTCTGTAAACTGAATAAGTAAGCCATCTGCATTTGCAGCTCTTTTGACCAAATGTATCTGTCCAGGTTTAACTATAATCTCTTATTTGAATGCCGTTAAAATCAATTTGTTGACATCCCCCTCCTTTTTCGAAGACTAAAATTTCATAGTAATTGTGTCTATGAAATTCCTTAAAATCATAAGGATTAATATGTGATATTGATTCTATGTTCACCTTATAATCAGAGGCTAATTCATAAACCGGGATGTTCTTAGTTTTATTCATTTATAAATAAATCGAAAATTCATAATCAATTGACCCTTTTTAATAACAGAACGAATGAAGTTATACATTATTTTTATAAAAAAGAATAATATGAAAAAAGATAGACGACAATTTCTGAAAAATGCAACCTTAGCTACTTTAGCAATAGGAGCATCTCCTATACTAGCAAAAGCCAGTACATTGGTTAAAAACGATGACAGCGAGTTAGAAGGTGGTTGCGATGTGTTAACCGAAGATTTCTTTGGAGAAGGACCATTTTATACGCCAAACGCTCCAGTGATTAATAATGGACTCATAGCACCCGTTGGAGAGCCAGGCACAAGATTGATTGTAACTGGAATTGTGAAGACTTTGGACTGTCAAGAAATTATTCCCAATACCGAACTAGATATTTGGCAGGCTAATGATGCTGCGGAATACGACAATAATGGTTTTCATTTAAGAGGGAGAATTTACTCCAATAACGCAGGTTTTTATAGTTTTGAAACTATTTGGCCAGGAAAATACCTTAATGGTAATCAGTTTAGACCCCGGCATATTCACTTAAAGGTATCCACACCAGGATTCCCTCCGCTTACAACACAACTCTATTTCGAAGGGGATACAAGCATTCCTGGCGATCCAGCGGCTTCTATAAACTCGGGAGAGTTCGATGCCACACATAGAATCATTACTCTTGAAAACAATGGTGGTGTCTTAGAGGGAACTTGGGATATTGTGATAGATGGAGATGGCACCCTCGGAACTAGTAATCTTCATTTAACCAATGGAATGATATATAGTGTTAGCCCTAATCCCTTTTCAGATGAATTACATATTAATTATGGCATTTTTAAATCATCTAATGTTAAAATTGAGGTATATGACATGCAGGGGCAATTAGTCGCTAGCATAAGTGAGAAAGAGCTTGTTGCTGAAAAGTATACCGCCATCTGGAAACCTCAAATAAATTTATCTTCAGGAATGTATTTCTGTGTTCTAAAAATTAATGGACTACAAGTACATTATAGAAAAATTGTAAAAAAATAACAATGGCTAACAACGCATAACGCAAATGGCTGGCGCCGATGGTTAAAGAATGATTTCTCCTACAAATATTGTAAATTACTATCCGATAAAAACGAACTAACGGCTTTGCCGAGACTCCGAAACACACGCTGACGCTTCCACCCTGCTCCGCAGATATTCTAGCCGAACGCGCGCCGCCAGTCGCCACTTTCGTTATACAAAACCGTTGGCAACAAGCTGAAAAAACATTTCGGACATTGACGAATAAGGAAAATAACAATTAACATTTAGGTACAAAAGAGTATTCGTTAGGGAATGTTTTTTTGTACCTAATTTACATTCAGACAAATATTCTGATATTTATTTCCCCCAAAATTCGTCTTCTATTTTTTGGTCATCAGAAAACAACCAAACCTCTGTTATCTTTCCTTCTTTAACAGCGAATAAATCAAACCCAGCCATATCAATATTTCGGTCATCTAGATTTCCTTCAAAACGAACTGGCATAAGGACAAAATTACCATTGACCACTAAATTTCCATTAGGCTTTACCGCAAAAGTGCCTTTGGTGGTTTCCATCATTCCGCCAAGCATTTTACCGATTTCATCAGTTCCGTTTTTGATTCCCGAAAATTGATTGTTTCCCGGCTGATTCCATTTAACTTCTGGTTTGAAAAATGAAAATACAGTTGGAATATCCCCTTTTCCTAATGCTTCAGCATAAGCCATTACTACTTCTTTTGGTGTCATAATACTATTTTTAAATATTTATTGTGCAAAGTAAAACAAAATCTTACCTTTACACAAGTACATACTTAAAAGTAAGTACCTTACCATTAGGTTAGAAATATTGATTATCAAATGAAAAAAAGTCAAAAAAAAATTAGTCAATCAGATTTAAATTGCCCTGTAAGGAAATCATTATCGCTTTTGGGTGGTAAATGGACATTGTTAATTTTATTCCAGATTAATGAAAGAGTAATAAGGTATGGAGAACTTAAAAGATGTATTCCAGGGATAAGTGAAAAAGTATTAATTCAAAAATTGAATCATTTAATAGAAAATAAATTAGTTTCAAAGGAATCATATCCAGAAATTCCACCTAGAGTTGAATATCGATTAACCCAACTTGGATTAAAAACATTACCTGTTATTGAAAATTTAGCATTGTTTGGATTGGAAAATTTGGAAAAAATTTAACCGAAATAATTTAAAAAAAATAATAGAAAATCTAGAAAAGTCTGATTATCCCATGGACAAAACTATGGCACAAAAAATGAAAAAACTATAGTTAACAACGTGTATAAAACATAGCTAGTAAGTGCTTAACCCAAAGGCTTATGCTTATTTACGAAGACCGCCAAATTTTTAAATTTACGACTATGTTTTTATTTTAGACAATGGAAGTCGTAGTCCTTCGGTGGGCTTTTAAAATTGATAAGTTAAAAACAAAATATAAAAATTCAGCTCTGTGTTAATCCGAAAAGTAAGCGTTTTTTTACACGCTACGTTTCATACACAAGACCGTTAGCAAGCACAAAAGACATTAGACCTGAATTCAAGCAAAAAATTAAAATGGAACAAGATTACAAAAAGAATTCCTTTAAAAAATTATTAGACAGATTACAAGAAAATTCTTGGCAATTGGAATTATTAATTTCTGGTTTTGCTATAATGGGATTGTTTTATGCTATTGAACCTATTACTAATAAGGTAATTGTTGCCCTCTATAACGATAACATTATTTTTATTGTTTTTTATTTTATAATTAAAATTTGTATAAATATTTTAATTTTTAATCTGTTGCTACATCTTTTATTACGGGGCATGTGGATTGGAAGCTTAGGCCTACGTTATATGTTTGGAGAAATTGATTTTGACAAACTCAATTATAGTGTACTGTTCACTAAACACCTTAAAAGAAAAGTAGGCTCTTTTGATGATTATATTGGTAAACTAGAAAACTTTTGTAGTGTTATTTTTGCTATTACATTTTTACTTATTTTTTATGTTTTATCAATTTCAATTTTAGGTTTTACATATGCATTTATTGAAAATGCATTTATTGACTCAGTTCCTCATTGGGTGAACATAGGTATTAGGATACCCTTATTTGTTCTCTTTTCAACAGGTGTAATTCTAACTTTTTTAGATTTTATAACACAAGGACTTTTAAAAAAGAATAAATGGGTTGCAAAAATATTTTTCCCTTTTTATTGGATCTTTAGCATTTTGACTTTATCCTTTTTATATAGACCATTAATTTATAATTTTTTAGACAACAAACATGGAAAACTAATTAGTTTTGTATTGATTCCTATTTATACTTTAATTTTGATTGTAAACACTTTAGAATATCAAAAATCCAATTTTATAACTCAACATTCTACCGAACTATCAAATAATAGTATCGCCAATGGAACTAATTATGAAGATATTATAGAAAAAAATGGTAATATACTTATAGGTAAATTTGCTATTCAATCTAAAGTAATTACTGAACCCTATGTAAAGGTTGTTGTACCATTGAATAATACAATAGAGGATTCGTTAATTGAATTCAACATTAGCTTGAAGCCAAAAAAAGACAAACGTGGTATAGGCCTCCCTTTTTTAAATCTATTTAATACAAATGAAACTAACTACGATAGTTTAAGAAATGAGTTCTTAAATACTTTTCAAAAATATTATAGTTTTAAAATAGATACTACATCTTATAAAACTGACTTTGTTATAACTAATATTGATGATAAATTTAGCTTTGAATCCTATATTGGTATACAAGATTTATCAGAAGGAAAACATATCATAGAGTTTCAAAGCTTAAAGCATAAGGACACGGATTCACTTCTAAGCATTCGAAAAATACCATTTTGGTATTACAAGAATTAATGCATTATAATCGTGTGGCAAAAGAATACAATTATAAAATGATTTTAATTGTGAGTGAATTAATACAAGAATAAAGCGAATTAATGATACGCTTGCTAACAATGGCTATAAGTAATTGCTTGTTCTCGCTTACTTCTGAAAACTCTTGCGGATTTCCAGTTTTGTGTGTGACTTGCAAAGTTAAGTACTAACCCACGCAACTACTCATAGCCGAGACGTTACCTGCAAGCTGAAAAAAAATCCAGATGTCAATAGAAAATATACCTGAAATCTACTTTAAGGACAAAAAAGAGAATCCTGATTTATTTGTCTATGATTTTAAAATGACAAGTGATGTTGTTAAAAGCAAAGTCAATTTAGGGATGAATATGTTTAGCTTTTTACAAGTTGGAAAAAAGCAAGTACATTTCGCAGGAACATCAGTTGCCGTAAATAAAGACCAATCGTTATTACTAAAAAGAGGAAATTGGCTTTGGACAGAGTTATTAGATACTGATGCTATATATTTTTGTAAACTTTTATTTTTTTCAGAAGAAAAACTAAAAGAATTTTTAGAAAAACATTCAAAAAATAAAGAAATAATAAAGGATGAAATACCCTATTTTATCATTAGAAATGACTCATATATTACTTCATATTTAAATTCATTATCAACAATTAATGAAGCACCAACAGTTTTTATGGAAAATTTACTTTCTGTAAAATTTGAAGAATTGATGTTGTATCTTCTACAGAAATATGGAAGAAAATTTGAACTCTATCTACATTCTTTAATAATTAAAGAAACTTCACCTTTTAAAAAAATTGTAGAAAGCAAAATACATTCTAATCTAAAATTAGAAGAAATTGCATTTTTATGTAATATGAGTTTATCAACCTTTAAACGTCATTTTATTAAAGAATATAAAACGTCACCTGGAAAATGGCTTCAAGATAAACGACTTCAAAAAGCAAAAGAAACTTTAGAGCAAGATAATCTAAAACCTTCAGACATCTATTTAGATTTTGGTTATAACAACCTTTCAAACTTTAGTATTGCCTTTAAAAACAAATTCGGATTTAATCCAAGCGAAATATCTTCATAATTTTCTTATTTCAACTTCATTTTAAAATTTGACCTTTTTTCATAAGTTATTGAACTGTTTTAGTAACTAAATACTTTAACTCTGAAAGTATATTTGCATCATAATAATAACAAAACTAAAACAGAAAATTATGAATATTACATTAGCACAAGCAGAAAAAGCAATTGTAGCAGCAAAAGAAAAATCTACAGAAATTGACACAAAAATGAACATTGCAGTTGTAGATGCAGGAGCAAATTTAGTAGCATTTGGAAGAATGGATGGTGCTTGGTTAGGTTCACTTGACATATCAATTAAAAAAGCAAAAACAGCTCGTTTTTTTGATATGAATACAGGAATTATTGGAGAGCTATCTCAACCAGGACAACCTTTATTTAATATTGAACATTCAAATAATGGATTGATTACTTTTCCAGGTGGTGTACCAATTAAAAACGAATCAGGTGAAATTATTGGAGCTATTGGAGTAAGTGGAAGTTCAGTTGAAAACGACCATACTGTTGCAGAAGCTGGAGCATCAGCAATTTAAAAACTTACTAATTAATATAAAGAGGATAATTAAAACTAATTATCCTCTTTATATTAAAACATTATGAAAAAATATATTGCCGAATTTATTGGAACGTTTGCATTAGTTTTTTGTGGTACAGGAGCAATAATTGTAAATGAGCAATCTAATGGAAGTTTAGGTTTAATAGGAATCGCTTTAGCTTTTGGAATAATAGTTAGTGCTATGATTTATATTTTTGGAAATATTTCTGGAGCACATATAAATCCATCAGTAACTATAGCTTTATTAATTGGAAAGTTAACGTCAAAAAGAGATGCTGTATTTTATATTTCAGCTCAAATTCTTGGAGCAATTTTGGCAAGTGTTTTATTAAAATTTACGTTCTCTAAAAACTTAACATTGGGAACTACAATTCCGTCTGGCGAATTACTACAATCAATCATTTTAGAATTTGTATTGACATTCTTTTTAATGCTTACCATTTTAGGTGTAACATCCAAAAAAGAGTTTTCAAATATAGCAGGACTTGTAATTGGGTTAGTTGTTACTGGAATTATCTTATTCGCTGGTCCAATCTCTGGAGGCTCATTTAATCCTGCAAGAAGTTTTGCACCTGCAATTGTATCTGGAAATATTACAGCACTTTGGATTTATTTAACTGCACCAACATTAGGAGCGATAGTAGCAATGTTAATATGGAAATCATTTAACAAAACGGAATAAAGCCTGCAGGTAACAATGTATAAAAATAATAAGGGTTTTGGTGCTTAAATCAAAGGTTCGTACATTTTATAAAGTCCGCCAAATTTACAATTTAGCGTTTCTATTAAATAAAGAAAAAATTGTAAATTTGTCTAAGTGCTACTCCGAAAAGTAAGTGCGTTTTAATCCCTTACTATTCTTATACTAACCGTTATGGGCAAGAAAAAAACTAGATAGGACATTACAAGCAACCTGTCTTTCTTTTGGTAGCAACTAATAACTTATCGCATTATAAAATAAGCCTGATAGCGTATTGCATTCATAACACTATTTCGTTCCTTTGCTAGAATTCGGAAGTCGTATTACGGGACGACCTCCGCAAATAATTATTCATTAACAAACCACTTTATCATGAAATTAGTTTATATTTTTTTTCTATGCATGTGTTTCCAGGTACAAGCGCAAGACTGGGTACAAGTAACTTCTTTACCTAATGCTTTTAATGAAACTCATCACTCTTTTGCTTTTAGTTTTGACGACATGGGCTACATTGTCGCTGGTAATTCGGATTCCGGAGTACGAGATGATTTTTATCAGTACAACCCTGTAACCGATTCTTGGACAGAGCTTACCCCTTTTCCCGGCGAGGCTCGTGGTTTTGCGATTGGTGATACTTGGGATGGGAAAGCATACTTTGGATTTGGAAATGATGGCACATCACGATTAAATGATTTATGGGTGTTTGACCCTTCGAATATGAGTTGGACAGAATTGGCCTCTTGTCCGTGTGCAGAAAGAACGCACCCGGCTATGATAGCGCATAACGGAAAAGTATTTGTAGGGTTAGGAAGTAGTGCATCAGGGAATATGAATGATTGGTGGGAATATGATATTGCATTAAACACTTGGTCTCAAAAAGATGATTTACCTTCACTATCGAGACATCATCCGTATCAATTTGGCATTGATGATTACGTTTATACGGGCTTCGGACATGGGAATAGTATCTTTAATGATTGGTTTCGTTACGACATTGCTGGGGAAACTTGGACTCAAGTAGCAACATTACCAGCAGAAGGTCGAGTGGCGGGGACACAATTTTCCTATGATGGCTTAGGCTATGTGCTAAGTGGTGACGGAGATAACCACGGTTCTATGAATACAGGGGAATTTTGGGCTTATGAACCTTTAACAGACACATGGGATGAATTGCCTCCTCATCCTGAGGGATCTCGTTGGGCTCCTGCTTCTTTCATAATTGATGGAGAGGTTTATATCATAAATGGCACTAGTTTTTCAGAATATGTAACAGAGATTTATAAATTTGATTTGAATCCGGTTTTATCGACTCATGAATTAACAAATTCAAGTATTAGTATTTATCCAAATCCGGCAATAGATATTATCAACATTGATGTTCCAGGAAATCTAAAATATGATGCTAATCTTTACGACTTAAATGGAAGAGTAATTATCAGTACAACAAATAAGTCTGTAATTGAAATTCAAACCTTACCTCTTGGTATTTATCTTATTGAAATCAAAGACCTAGACTCTGGCCAAAAAGTAATTGACAAAATAATAAAAGGAAAATAAAATCCCAGCCCATAACAATGTATAAATGCAATAACTAAAATATTAACTAGCTTAAAGTTTTTTTAAGAATAGTTAACTTTATAAACTAAATGAAAGAGAGTAACACAAGTTTGCTTTTACCTTTGCGCTAATATAAACCGCAGCATAAGCAAACTTTAACCGTTACTGACTTTTATACAAAACCGTTGGCAGCCATATAAAAAAGGGCTTCGTATAAATTAAAAATGGAGAATAAGCTTGAAAATATTAAGAAAGTAATATCGAAATTAGCGATGAAGAATGGAATTCCTATTCTTCCAAGTTTTGTGTAAAAGAAATCGATAAAAAGGAAATAATCCTTGGCCAAGGGGATATTTGCCGTGATGTTATTTTTGTGGTAGATGGACTGCTAAGAGTTTTTTTTGTGGATAACGATGGAGAAGAAAAGACTTTTCATTTCTCATTTGAAAATACTTTTTCGGCCGATTATCAAAGTTAATACCCTCTAACTATTCTATTCAAGCAATGGAAGACACAACCATTGCCTTAATGTCGTTTGAAATGTTACACGATGGTTATAAAAACCTTAGGAACGGAGAGAGACTTGGCAGGTTACTTGCCGAGGAATATTTCTTTGTTTTCAATGATAAAATTCAAGCCATATACACCCAAAGCCCGATTGAAAGATATAATAATCTAACTAAAATATTCCCAAATATTCTACAACGCATTCCTCAGCATCACATTGCTTCTTATCTTAATATCAGTTCCGTGAATCTCAGCCGCTTAAAAAATTCTAAATGACAATGTGAGCTGATAACATATGTTATCGTCATTGGGTAATTAACCTACTAACTTTGCCTCTGTGATAACAATCAAATTATTAAGAGATGAAAAAAATAGAAGATAAAACAGTTTTAATTACTGGAGGAGCATCGGGTATTGGCAAAATAATGGTTCGTTTAATGTTAGAACGAAAAGCCAAAGTTATTATATGGGATATTAATCAAGAAAAAATTGATGAAACAGTATCCGAATTTTCGAACATAGGAAGTGTTTTTGCTTTCAATGTAGACGTATCTAATGTCGAACAAATACAAGAAACCGCCAAAAAAATTAAGCAGGAAATAGGTGTAGTTGATGTGTTGATAAATAACGCAGGAATAATTGTTGGTAAATATTTCAGCGAGCACTCTTTATCAGACATTTCGAAAACAATGGAAATTAATGCAAATGCACCAATGTTTATAACGAAGGTATTTCTTAATAATATGTTAGATCAAGATTCAGGACATATTTGCAATATCGCCTCCTCTGGCGGATTAGTTTCAAATCCCAAAATGTCTGTTTACGCAGCAAGCAAATGGTCACTCATCGGTTGGTCTGATAGTTTGCGTTTGGAGATGAAACAGATGAATAAAAAAATAAATGTTACCACGATAATGCCGTACTATATCAATACTGGAATGTTTGATGGTGTAAAATCAAAGATTTCTATTCTTGAACCTGAAGCAGCAGCAATTACAATTGTAAAAGCCATTGAAAAAAACAAAAAGATGTTGAGTCTCCCCGGATATATGTACAGGTTTACACGTTTAGGTCAGGCAATAATGTCAGTAAATATTTTTGATTGGTTCGTAGGAGATGTTCTCGGAATATACAAAACAATGGAGCATTTTACAGGTCGTAAAGAGTAGTAACACTAAAAAAACACCGAAATGAAAGAAACATCAAGAGATAGTATTGTTCAGCATATTGAAAACCAGAGAACTTTTTTCTCATCAAATAAAACACAAGATATTCATTTCAGGTTAGCGCAACTTCGCAAACTAAAAAAGGCAATTCATAACAATCAGAAAAAAATCGAAGATGCCTTGTGGGAAGATTTGCATAAATCACCTGAAGAATCTTACTTAACTGAAATTAGTATAGTAACAGGAGAAATTGATAATCATATAAAGCATTTAAAAAAGTGGGCAAAAACTAAAAGGGTTTCAACGCCAATTCACTTATGGCCCTCTTCAAGTAAAGTAATTTATGAACCTCTTGGACTATCCCTTATTATAGCACCTTGGAACTATCCTTTTCAGTTGTTAATTAATTCCTTGGTTGGTTCAATCTCGGCTGGTGGTTGCAGTATTTTAAAACCATCTCCAGATGCACCAACAATTGCAAAAGTAATGCAGGAAATGATTGAAGAGACTTTTGAGTCGAAGTATGTTACAGTTGTTCAGGGCGGTAGAGAAACAAATACAATCCTGTTTAATGAACGTTTTGATATCATTTTCTTTACGGGTAGTACAAAAGTTGCGAAAGTAGTAATGAAAGCAGCAGCAGAACACCTAACACCTGTTGTATTGGAATTAGGTGGTAAAAGCCCTTGCATTGTTGATTCTGATGCAAATATTAACACTGCAGCAAAACGTATTGCTTGGGGAAAATTGATTAATGCAGGTCAAACGTGTATTGCACCAGATTATCTTTTTGCTCATCACGCTATTAAAAATGAGTTATTGGATAAAATAGCAAAGAACATTAAAAAAATGTATGGTAATGAAATTAAAGAAAGCCGTTTTTATCCGCGTATAGTAAACCAACGAGCGATTGACAGATTAGAGAAGTTGATGAACGAAGGAGAAATACACACAGGTGGCGAGATTGACGTAAAGGAAAAATTTATTGCCCCTACAATTATTGATAAGATAAAGCCTGATTTTCTTATCATGCAAGAAGAAATATTTGGACCAATTTTACCCGTAATGACTTTCGAACATATTGATGAAACTATCGAATACATTAATAAAAATGAAAAACCACTAGCTTTTTACTATTTTGGCAAAAACAGAAATGCAAAGCAAGTTTTAGCAAAAACGACTTCAGGAGGTGCTTGTATTAACGATACCCTGATGCATATTACCAATCACAATTTACCTTTTGGTGGAGTGGGAAATAGCGGATTAGGAAAATATCACGGACAGGACAGTTTTTTAGCGTTCAGTAATAAAAGAGCAATTGTAACTACACCTACTTGGATTGATTTACCTTTAAAATATCCACCATTTAAATATTTCAAATTGATTAAAAAAATCGTCTGATTATGAATAAACTACGGCTGCCAACACCGTATAAGAATAATAGCCGAGATGATAGAAAACATGAACATCGTAGCCCGCATAAAAATTTGTAGTAGATTTGAACAAATCTACTTCCGCAATCGGCTACTATTCTTATACCAACCGTTAGGCACAATTAAAAAACAACAGGAGTATTTATGAATAACAACGAATTAATAGAAAAATTTTATTCATCTTTCTCGAATGGAAACATTAAAGAAATGACAGAATGTTATCACAAGAATATATCATTTCACGACCCAGTTTTTGGAACGTTAAAACGAAAAAGAGTTCTCAAAATGTGGGAAATGTTGCTATCTCGAAGAACTAAAAGTACCAAAATTAGTTTTACCAACATTCAGACAACTATAGAAACAGGAACTGCTAATTGGACAGCCGAATATATTTATGGAGAAAAAAATAGAAAAATTATCAATATAGTTAGCGCTAACTTTAAGTTTAAGGATGGCAAAATCATTGAACATATCGACACTTTTAACTTGTGGAAATGGACACAACAAGCAATAGGTACTGTTGGATACTTAATTGGGTGGACACCTTTTATGAAGAATAAAATTCAGAAGACTGCTAAACAACAATTAGACAATTTTATGAATAAAAAATAACTGTGCCTAACAACGTGTATAATTAATTGCTTTGGCAAGTGTTTATTTGGAAAATTCCTTCGGAATTTTCTCTGGCAAGTGTTTGTTTATTAAATTAGGTGCTTAATCACGCAACTAACCATACACAAACACGTTATAACCAATAAAGACAAAATAATGAATACAAAAAAGATATTACTCATCCTAATCTTATCTGTCTCTTTTAGTAGTTGTACTCAGAAAAGTGACCGTAACAAATATAAAACGCAAACATCAGAGGATTTAATTAATAAAGGAAACATTCATTTAGAAGGAGACTTGGTAAAAATGCCAATTACAATGATTGAAGATTGGCCTTTTATTGATGGTGAAATCAATGGAGTAAAAGGGCGCTGGATGTTTGATACAGGAAATGGAAATGACATCTCGCCTCATACTAGAAAATTACTTGAGGTTGAATCAAACAAAGTAGGCTCTGGTTTTGTTAGTAGTGGTCAAACATTTGAAGTGCTCGAATATCCACTAATAGAAGAAATTAAGGTTGGAGATATTACATTTAGCTCTATAAAAAATCTGAGAGGTAATGATTATATTTTTCTGGAGCCAATAACCTCAACTGTAATTGGTCAAATAGGCTTTGATTTTTTTAAAGGCTATGACATGAAAATAGATTACTTAAGAAGTGAACTCACTTTTTATAAACAAAAAAAAAATATTGAGAATTGGAAAGACATTAAAAATTATAAAAATTATATAACTTCTTTACCTTATTTTACAAGAAGACTAGACAACCATCCAATGATAAAAATACAACACCAAGGAATAGAATTTTTAGTGACTTTTGACACTGGTGGCGGAAAAGGTAGTGTTATGATGGAAGATTCACATTTTGAGAAATTCAAAAATGAAGGAGATATTGAAGATTTTTATGACGAGCCAAGTCCACTATATAATTGGTATAATATTAAAATCGATGAGCGTTTAACCATAAACCTTTATGGTTTGCATAAAGAAGCTTCTGACCCTGCTCATAAGCCTTTGCAAATAACTGAAAAAAATACACTTACTCTCGATCATTCTTTTTTATCTCAGTATATTACTATATGGGATACCAAAAATAAAGTAATCCACGTGTTGGAAAAAAAATAAATTTATGGTTATAACAAAATGTATAGTTAATTGCTATTTCTTACTAAACCAAAGATAAGTGATTTTTTATAAAGTTGTTGCTTTATTGGAAAATCAGGACTTTTAAAATCGCAACAAACCATACACAAACCGTTAGCATACATTTTGAGGTGAACGAAAATTGGATACATTATACAACAATTGGAGATAGCCAATATTGTGGATTAGATGGAATAAACATTTGGGATTACAAATGGAAATCTGACTACGAAACTGTTTTAATAAAAGACCCAACCTACGGAGAAGAAAAATCTTTTACCAGATATTGGATTGAATTGGAAAACAGAATGATTGAGTTTGTAGCAGGTGAATTTTCAAATTGCATTTGGGGAATCTACATTCGAAAAAACTCTGACCCAAAAACCAAAGAGTCTCTAGAAAATAATTTTCAAATTGCCAGAGAATTAACAAATGAATCTGACCTTTTGCAACGGATTAGAAATGGTGCGCCTGAAAATGAATATGATTTTCTGACCACACAAATCTTGAGTGATATATTGAACAAAAAAGGCGACAAAGAAATTATAGATAATGCTTTTGACCTTCTGACTCAAAAATATGGAGTGGAAAAAGTCAAATTAAAAATTTCTGACTTTGACTTTTCAATAAAAAATATAGCTGACAGGATAAGAAAAAAAACGTATGCTAACACCGTATAAAATTAATTGCTAGTTCAAGCCTACTTACGAAAATCCTCTCGGATTTTCTATTCGGTTTGTATTTGCAAAATTAGTTGCTGAAACACGTTGCCAATAATATAGAAACCGCAAAACTCAATGAGAATTGACTTTCACTCATTGATATAACTTGTTAACCCATTTGATATTTTTAACTGAAATTAAAAGTTTAGTTTTGAATAAATTAAATATTCATAAAATGAAAAATAAACTATTTTTATTATTGCTTTTTCCATTATTTAGCATAAATACTTTTGCACAAACAGAGGTTACATCAAAAATTAATAACGTTAAAGTTTTTAAGCAAAATGCTGAAATAACTAGAGATTTATCATTTACCACAATTACTGGAACTCAAGAAATTGTTCTTACTGGAATTTCTACACATATAACACCTTCCAGTCTACAAATACAATTTTCCAATTCCAATTCCATATTATTATCTGCGAAATATGAAAGAAACTATTTACTCTCAAGAGCAAATAATAAACATACGGAAAATCTTCAAAAGCAATTAGATGAATTAAATGAGGAGTTATCTTGGTATAATGATAAAAAAAATAGTTTAAAAGGAATGGAATCCATACTAAATAAAAATCAAGATTTAGGGAATGGAAACTCTAGTTTTACAGCACAACAAGTTATCCAATTGAGCAACTCTTATGAAATTAAATATCTAGAAATAAGAAAATCTTTAAGAGACTTATTTAAAAAAGAACAGCCTTTAAAAGAAAAAGTTGACAAAATCACAAAACAATTAAATGAAGTTAATGCAAAGTTTAATAAACCAAGCGGAAACATAATACTTCAAATAACTTCAAAAACATCAAAGTTAGTAAATGTTAAATGTAAGTATATTGTCAATAATGTTGGATGGAATCCTATATATGATATACGTTCTGAAAGTATTAAAAAAAATGTTCAACTTAATTACAAAGCAAATATTTTTCAAAATACAGGTGTCGATTGGAAAGATGTATCTGTCATTATCTCGACAGGAAATCCAACTCAAAATAATAATAGACCAATTTTAAGCCCATTATACGCAAACATATACCAAGAACAAATTGAACAAGAAGATGAAATGATGTTAGAAGAAGTTGTTGTTACAAGTATGGCTCTTAGAAAAAACAGCAATTTCGTAGAACGTTCACAAATTTCCGAAAATCAATTAAGTGTTGATTTCAATATTATAAACAAGCAGACAATTAATAGTGACGGAAAAGAAAATTTAGTAGCCTTAAAATCTTATGAACTCAACACGGAATATATTTACCATAGTGTTCCAAAACTAAATAGAAGTGCATTTCTACTTGCCAAAATTAGCAATTGGAGTAAGTATAATTTAATCAAGGGAAAAGCAAATATCTTTTTTGAAGGAGGGTTTGTTGGAACATCTCAAATAAATCCACAAGTAACTTCCGATTCATTATTAATTTCTATGGGTCTAGATAATAGTATTGTTATTGAAAGACTGCCAATTAAAGAGTTTACTTCATCAAAATTTATTGGAGCAAATAAAAAAGAAACAATCGGCTATGAACTAATTGTAAAGAATAAAAAATCTTATCCAATAAAAATTGAAATATTAGACCAAATTCCTATATCTCAAAACAAAATTATTCAAATTATTTTAGAAGAAAAGGGAAGTGCAGAATACTTACAAAATTTAGGGAAACTACTTTGGACAATGGATATTGACGCAAGACAAACAAAAAAAGAAAAATTTATATATACTGTGAAATACCCGAAAAAAGAATCAATAATTGGAATTAAATAAAATACTATTGGCAACAATCTGTATAGTTAATGGCTATTAATTGCTAAAACCAAAGTTAGGTTCAATAAATTTAGTTTTGTGGTTAATCGAAAGTATAGTAATTTAAAAACGCTACTAACCATACAGTTAGACGTTGTGTGCAATAAGCCTCAAATGAATAAAAAGATTACATATCAGGAAATAAAACCTTCTAGAGACTTAGAGAACTTTGTTCATTCGTTCTGGACATCTAAAAACGAAAGTAATGTTCATCGAGAAGTTACTATCTCACCTGATAGTTTCTTTAAAATTATATTTTTTGTTCAGGGAGAAAAAATTATCAACTATTTTATCACAGGAATTTGGACAGAAAAAAAAGATTTTATCATTCCTACAAATACAACAATATTTGGATGCAGACTAAAAATATTAGCTCCTGAATACCTCTTAAATAAAGAAATTGCTTCACTCCTTGATAGTTTAAAACAATTAGAACTATCGTATCTAAACATAAATAACTTTACCTTATCAGATTTTGAAATTATTGTAAAGCAATGGGAAGTCGAACTCTCAAGACTGAAGCCAAATAAAAAAATACAAACAAACAAGTTAAGGCTTTCACAATTATTATATAATTCGAATGGAGACTTGCATACGTCAGAGGTATCCGAACAAATTTATTGGACAAATCGCCAAATAAATCGATACCTAAATAAGTATATTGGTATATCATTGAAAAAATATCTTAACATTCAAAAAATCTATGCCTCCTACTCACAAATAATAAAAGGTGAACTATCTCCCAACAAAAACAACTACTTTGACCAAGCTCATTTTATTAGAAGTGTAAAACAATATACTGGAGAAACTCCAAAATCAGTATATCTAAAACAAAACGACCGTTTTATACAATTGAAGCACATAAAAGAGTAATAATTTGGCCCCATAATTTTTATATAAAATATTTTATATGGATAAAGACAAGAAAACAAAATTAGCTGATAGAATTGAAATTGGTAATAAGCCACCTATATGGCTTGGGGTTTTATTATTACCTGTAACTCTTGCTGGAATTCACCTAGCACCCAGTCAATGTTTTTGGAGCATAGGTTTTTTTGTATTGATTTCGGGACTCTTTTTACTAAGAATGGAAACATGGAAAAAAGCAAGTGTTAATTTAGAACTATTAATTTTTGCTGGCTCAAACATTATATGGGTAGGTACACTCGTATATTTATACTTCACTCAAAAATTAAGCTTGGGAGTAGCCTTACAAATTATCGGGTCTGGTGCTTTCGCTGTTGTACTTATGCGTTCTATCTACACCGATAAGGTAAATAAGATAGCTCAAGATTTAAGAAAAATCAATTAAAAACTATAAACATCTAGAATGACTAATCAAACATTAGAATTCATCACCTTATTAACTTCAGGAATTACAGCAGGTAGTGCTTTATACATAAGTCTTGTTGTTCATCCTTCTTGGTCAAAAACAAGTATAAAATCGGCTGTAGAAAATTTCAAACCAATATTTAATGGCTCATTTGCAAGCCAAGCTCTGTTTTCAAGCATTGCTATCCTTGGAGGAATTATATTAGGCGTATTAACTAAACAATATTTTTGGTTTATTGGTAGTGCTTTAATGGTCATTAATATTCCTTTGACAAAAATGGTATTAATGCCTATCAATAATATTCTTCTCGGTAAGAAAGGAGAATGTACGGATGACAAAGCCCAAGAATTATTCATAAAATGGGGAAATCTTCAATGGATAAGGACAACAGTAGTTCTGATTCCATTTATATTGTTTCTTTGGCTAAGCGTGTTTAGATAAAATACAGCACACAACATTGTATAAAATCAATAGCGGTTTAAGTGTAAATTTAAACTGATTTTTGTGTTTAATTTTGTGTTTTTAAATCCGAAAGGGAGCTGCATTTTAACCACTACTACCCTTATACGTTACCGTTAGGTGTCATTAAAAAAAACTTCCAGAAATAAATGAAAATAGTATTATTCCTTAACAAAGATCTTGAAGCAAATATTGCTTATAATCTACTTAAATCTGAACTTTTAAATCATAGTGTTCGAATCTATTATTCTGATACGGTTGGAAATCCAAAAAATAAACCTTCTGATTTAATAAAACTGGAATATTTTGAGAAAGGATTCGTGTTTAACGAATTATCTGAATTCATAAATGAAAATAAAATTGAAAACTCTTTTGAATTTTTTGACAATAACTTTAAAACTTTTCCAATTAAAAAGTGCTCAAATGTCAATTCTTTAGAGTTCATAAATGAAATGAAATATTTAAATCCTGACTTGTTTATTTCAATCCGTTTTGGAAAAATTTTTAAAGATGAAATTATTCAAGTCCCAAAAAATGGTTTAATAAATCTGCATTCTGCTATTTTGCCAGATTACAGAGGAATTATGGGAACTTTACACGCTATTAAAGAGGAAAATGACAAGATTGGATGCACACTTCACACAATACCGAATAGTGGAATTGATACTGGAGAAATAATTGAAATTGCTGGACGTAATGTTAATCGTGAAAAATCACTTTTTTGGAATATTGTTCAACTCTACCCTTTAGGAACTGAACTTATAATTAAAAATTTGAAAATAATTGACAGTAATGATTCGCTTAATACTCAAAAACAAAATCTTAAAGAAGGAAACTATTTCTCTGTTCCAACAAAAAGTGATTTTGAACAAATTGAAAGTTTAGGAATGGATATAATTTCAGTAAAAGATTACCAAGAGATTTTGACTGACTTTATTGTGAAAAATTTATCAGAAATAGAAAAACGACACCTAACAACGTGTATAATTAATTGCTTTGGCAAGTGATTATTTGGAAAATTCCATCGGAATTTTCTTTGGCAAGTTTTTGTTTACTAAATTAGTTGCTTAACCACGCAACTAACCATACACAAGACCGTTATAACCAATTCCTCTCTTCTCCTGAAAAAAAAATAATTACTTTAGGCTAACGTTTAAATAGAAAAGATAAAAATATTACTAAAAAGAGAAAAGATTAACGATTGACTTTCAGGGAATTAAAAAACGTTAGTCAGAATAAAGACAAAAGAAATGAAGATAAAAAAAATATTACTCATCCTAATCTTAGCTACCTCTTTTAGTAGTTATGCTCAGAAAAATAACTGTAACAATTATAAAACGCTAACATCAGAAGCTTTAATTAATAAAGCAGAGAAAAGATATATCAAAGAACTGTGGGAGAGTTTTACAATTTTTGAGAATCTTCTTAAAACGAAAAAAACAGAGTTATTTCTAGATAAAATAGATGTTGATTTTAAGGCTTTTGGTAATCCAAAACAAGCATTGGCTCCTATTCTTAACCAAACAAGCACCAAAAATATTTGTGTATACAACATAGAAATAGATGCTAATAAGATAACTAGCATATTTTTTAATGATACTGAAGATCAAGATGATAAGATGGTCTTAAAAATAAACGAAAAATTTAAGTATTTATCTTGGGACGAAGTAAAACTAACAATAAAAGGAAGTATCCATTTAGAAGGAGATGTTGTAAAGATACCCTTTATAACTATAGGAGAATGGCCCTTTATTGATGGGGAAGTTAATGGTGTAAAAGGAAGGTGGATGTTTGACACAGGCAATGCAAATGCTGTTAGCTTACACTCTAAAAAAGTTGTAGGCGCGATTGCAGATACTGTTGGATCAGGTTTTGTAGGGAGTGGTCAGACATTTAAATCTCTTAATTACCCACTAATAGAGAAGGTTAAAGTTGGAGATATAACCTTTGACTCTATACCTCGTGTAAATGCAAATGACATGTATTATCTTGAGAACATTACCACTACTGTTATAGGTCAAATAGGTTTTAATTTCTTTAAAGGATATGATATGGAAATGGACTACCTCAGAAGAGAATTAACATTCTACAAACAAAAAGAAGAAGGCAATTGGAAAGACGTGAAAAACCAGAAAAATTACATTACTACGCTTCATTACTTTACCAAAAAGCTTGAAAACCACCCTATGATTAAAATAAATCATAAGGGGATCGATTTCCTAGTTACATTTGACACTGGAGGTGGAAAAGGGCAGTTTAAAATCGAAGACTTAAATTTTGAAAAACTAAAAACAAAGGGAGATATAGAAGATTTTTATGATGTACCCTCTCCACTGTTCAATTTTTATAACATAAAATTGAATGACGATTTAGAAGGAGTCAACCTATATGGGTTGCATAAACCAAAATTTCATCCTTCCCATGAACCGCTTGGTATAAACGAGAAAAATGTATTTGGTCTTGACCATTATTTTCTATCTCGATACATCACCATTTGGGATACAAAAAATAAGGAAATACATATTTTTGAGAATAAATAAATGGTTATAACAACGTATAAACTGCATTAAAACGACAGTTTATACCAACCGTTAGGTGTCATTGCAGAACCAAACCATGAACTATTTATATCTCTCTATTATTTTACTTTGTCTTTGAATGAAATTCACTCAATATCTAGGGATTCTATTTGGAGCACATTATGGCTCAGGATTTCGTATGCTTTGTGAAAAGGAAAGACAACTATTATTTACGAATTAAAAAAGACTGTGATAAGCTCACTATTTGGTGGGCGTTTTTTATTGAAACTGGAAGTTAATTTCCACTAAAGATCGAAGAGCTTTTGTTTCACAATTTTCTTTTTTGAGCGGCTCACAGGAACTTCTTTATCCAACACCTTGACCATATTGCCTGATAACCTCTTAGCATATCTGGTTCCGATAATGTAGGAATTATGAACGCGAAGAAAATCTGGTTCCGTGAGAATCCCTTCCAACTTTTTTAAGCTCTCTACAAACATGTATCTACTATCGACAGTATATAGTTTGACATACTCTAGTTGACTTTCAATAAGAACAATTTCTTCTTTTTTGATCTTGTGATCCTCTCTGTCAGATCTGAAAGTAAAGTAGTCCTCTTCTGAACTGATGTTGCTTTTTGATGCAGCAGCCAAGAACGTCTTTGCTTTATCAAGACCTTTTTCAAATCTTTCAAATGAAAATGGCTTCAATAAATAGTCAACTACTTGCAAGTCAAAGGCTTCTAGTGCGAAATTAGGATAGGCTGTTGTAAAGATTGTAATTGGTGGATTATCTAATTTTTCCAGCAAAGTAGTTCCCCTTATCTGGGGCATTTGGATATCTAAAAAGAGTAAATCAATTTTATGATTTACTAAAAGCCCCACCAATTTTAAAGGATCTTCTAGTGAAGCGATCAATTCTACATCTACAAATTTACTGAGATAGTCCTTCAAGACTTCTCTTGCAAAATGCTCGTCATCAATGATAACTACCCTCAACATGATCCTTGTAATTCAAGTTTTACACGAAATGAAGCATCTTTTTCTTCAATGTCCAAATTAAAGCGCTCTCCGTAGATCAATTCTAGCCTCTTTTGAATATTCTGAAGTCCTATACCACCTGTGGTATCTTTTTCCATTTGAGGATCATAACTGTTCTCACAAGTAAAGCTTATGATGGTTTCCTTCACCACAACTTTTATCTTAATATAGGCAGATTCATGCATAAAAATATCTCCATGTTTAAAGGCATTTTCTACCAGTGGAATGAGAATCATGGGTGGAATATAAAACTGATCCACATTTCCTTCAATCAAAAGTTTTGTGTTGATCGAAGATAGAGATTTCAATGAATGGAGCGAAATGGTTTTTTCTAATTGGGCAATTTCTTTGGACAGAACGACTTTGTCACCTGACTCATAAAGTGAGTACCTTATCAAATCTGAAAGTTCTAAAATGGTATTTGGAGTTCTTTCTGAACCCTTAAGTGCCATTCCGTAGATGGTATTGAGACTATTGAATAAGAAATGTGGATTCATTTGATATCTCAAGTACTTCAGCTGAGCGGACTGCAATTCATTTATTTCAGAAAGAATCGATTTTTCTTGATCGATTTTGCGCATGAGAAGATGAACTCCTGTACTGATCAATAAAGTCGAAGTCAAGGTCAAGAGCGTGGCAAATAATTCGATCTTCGGATCAGCAAGGCTGTCTGAAAGTTCAAATGTCATTGTCAAGTACCTATTGATACCAGTTCTTAGGAGACCACCGAGAATCAAAATAAGTGAGAAGCTTATTATATAGGGTCTCTTTTTATCATTATAAAAGAACTGAGCAAGGATATACATGTGGACATAATAGATCAGACACATAATCCCAATATTCGTTATACCTCTTAGCATGGCAAGGCCCGCTGAAAGATCCTTACTATGTATCACAGAACTTACTACTAAAAGCAGAATCCAGCTTAGGATTTGAATAATGTTGATTGTTCGCCTATTGATTTTCATTCAAAGACAAAGTTACAGAAGTTAAAAAGATCATTCGCAACCAATGATTGATTTAAAATTACCAACCATTGAAGATCTTTTTTTAATGAAATGAAATGGGATAAATTTGAGCACAGAACTGATAATCAAATTAAACATTATGAAAAAAATAAACGCTACAATAATGCTGGCAATGGCAAGTCTAATGATCGTTTCATGCAACAAAGAGGAAGATCCAGCAATGACAGAAGAACAAGCAGCAGATTACATTGAAACATCTATCTCATCTTCAGATGGTGGGTTCAATGAAGAACTTCGAAAGGTTGTAGAACTTGCTTATGCGGAGTATGAGAACAATTGCTCTTATACCGGAGATACCACATTCACATCTGAGTACAATGGCGTGAGAAGCTATAATTATACGAGCACTATGGACTGGTTTGTTACTTGCGACGGACTAGCAGTAAGCTCAATAACTTTTAACCTTAATAAAACGGGTAATTATGAAGGACCACGTCTCACAAGACAAGGAACGACAACAGGTTCAATTACGATTTCGGATCTATTGAACACGACTTCTTACACAGCAAATGGTAGTTTGACTTCAAATGGATCTGCAGAATTTACGGGAGTAAAGAACAATGTCTCAACAACCATGTCTTCATCAATGACTCTTTCTAACCTGTCTGTTAACAAAACTTCATATGAAATTGAAAGTGGAGCAGCTTCAGTGCAAATTGACGCAACAGGCAATTCAAACTCGGCATCCTTTAACGCTTCTGTTACATTTAACGGCGGAGGATCAGCTGACATCACAATCAACGGAACTACTTACTCTATAACCATTAGATAACCTTAATTTAGTTTACAAGAAATCCTGGCTTTTGCCGGGATTTCTTTTTGCTATACTCTTTTAAAAGTAGGAGGGCAATCCATCTTATGCGGTTTCTAAAGATGCCCAACTTTAACCAAACGTTAGGTTTTATTACAGTACAACCCAAAAACACTAATAAAAATGGCAAGTAAAATCATTATTCGGAAAAGTAAACCGAACTTTTTCTCTGTTGGCACAGGATTATTTTTATTCTATTTTGCTTACAATTATTATAGCAAAGGAAGCCTCATTCTTGCCTTAATAGCTCTAACTGTAGGAATAATTGCAATAGCTCATATAATCCTTTTACTTACTACTCCCCTCCTAGTACATGAAAAGTAATCTCTGATCGTAAAACCAAAGATTCCTTTTGAGAAAAAGGTGCTTTTTGTTGAAGAAATAAAGGAAATCAAGGCAAACTCTGAATTCCAGCTAATTATTATCATGGAAAATAAGTCCAAAATTAAATTGGACATGGGCGGTTTCAAAAAGAAGGAAATTGAAGAGGCAAAAGCATATTTGTTAGCCTTAATCTAATTCATCACAAAACCATTGTAGAAAACAAAACCTAACATATTAGGTAAAGTTCACACCGTCCCTTGGCCTGCGCAAAAGGCTCCCAGTTGCTTGCTCAATATCCGGGGCTGCCATCACTGCGGAACGCCAACACACTCTGCGCGGCATTTGAAAAAATGCCTAACTTTACCCGAACGTTAGGCTTAATTGTATGAGGACATTCCATAATATAAAATTACTTGACGAAGTAGCTCAAGATCCTTTTTCCATTATTGGACAGAGAAACTATGGATTGTTCCAAAATTACTTATGGGGATTTGAAATGCATTTCGAATTAGACCTTGATGATGACATCAAAATTATTGCTGAAAGAATGCCTTCAATCGAAGAATTTGTGACCACCCAAATAGGAGAAAATAATCAAAGAACAGTCCTATTTGACTATTATCTCGGATGGAAATCTGAAGATTCTAGAGAACTCTTTGAACTTTGTATCGAGAAAATAAGGGAGTACGAAAAATTCCATCCAATTGACCAGAAAAAGTACAGGTACAAATTAAAAAAAGACCCGCTAATTATTGACCTTCGGAAAAGCCTAAAACATATGATTACAAGACCTTCAATGTACGGTTTTGATAATTTTTCCGGAATGCGCGCTTTTCTAGATGGTTATTTCAAGGCTAAAGCCAATTTGAATTGAACTTAACGGAATACGAGAAAAAATTACTCACCTTCATTGAGTTTTGGAAGGAAAAAGTAAATAAGGAATTGCCCTTTGATACATGGGACAGACCTTTCAGACTTGAACTGATTGGAACAACTGATTTTGCGAGACCTTCTATAACTTGGGAATTTGAAAGATTTGAAGAAATTCTCAATGAAGAACTAGGTATGACTTTGGAAGTACCAAAGGGAATGAAAAACTAAGCCTAACATACTAAGTAAAGTTCACACCCTCCCTTGTCTCTCGCAAAAGGCTCCCAATAGCTTGTCCAGTATCCGGGGGCAGCCATCACTACGGAATGCCATCCCACATTGCGGCGGCATCTAAAAATGCCTAACTTTACTCAAACGTTAAATTCAATCGCGTTATTGGCTTGGGATTCCACTCAAATTGCATAAGTGCATTTGTATCGAATAGGCTTAATGAGTTCATGTAGCTCGTAGATAGAGCTACAGATTTAATTCTTGGTGCGATAACACCGGACAAATCTCGATTTGATACGTGGTACGTATAAGAATTAAGTAGGACGAAGGTATCGGTTAGAAATGACAATGTCAAGTTTTGGAGAACCAATAGCTTTGTAAATGAACGCATTAAAGGAGTTTGACAAATACAATTATCCTGGTCAAATCAGACTAAACGAAGATGCCTTATCAAAGATAAACACATTAAGATCTGATTTAATTTGATTGAAATAACTTAAAGGATTTTGACCAATACCACGACTCCGTTTTTTCCTGGACAAGATGACTCAAAGACAAGAGACATTCATGGTAAAAAACTGAACTTAACATGCAGCAAACATCATTCACTCCGATTTGTCTTTCAGATATACTAAAAATTTATATCTTCAATCCTAAATCAAAGTAAACGTCTCTCAAGCTATGTTTGCTTTAACGTTGGCGGTAATTAAAAAAATGTACAGAGAAATTAAACCATCAGAAGAATTTGGAGATTTAATAGACTCATTTTGGACATTTTCAAATAATAGCCAAAGCGAAAAAATTAAAATTCATCCCGACAATTGCACAGACATAATATTTGATTTATCTAAAAACAAAGCATTTGTTTCTGGAATTATGAGTTGCTCTCAAAATCAAGAATTGAAAGTGGATTCAAATTTAATTGGTGTAAGGTTTAAAACTGAAAATTTTAGTAAAATAACCGAAATTCCATTAATCCATACAAGAAATATTAGATTGGAGTTAAGAGAAATTATACCAAATGACTTTGATATTTTAGAACAACTAAATTATTGCCAAAGTACCTCCGATAAATTACTCTTTATTCAAAAATTTATACAGCAGACGGAGTACAAGTTGAATAAGCCAAAAGACAAACTAATTTCGTCAATTGCTGAAAAAATAGAATTGTTAAATGGGAATATTAATATTAAAGAATTAGCGACATCAAATTTTATCAGTTTAAGGCAATTAGAAAGACGTTTTAAAAATAATATTGGACTAACTCTAAAAGAATTTTCAAGTATCATTAGGTTTAACAATTCAAAAAGAGCAATAAATAATTTCAAGAAAAAAAGTCTTTCCGAAATTGCTTTTGAAATGGACTTCTTTGACCATTCGCATATGACCAATGAATTTAAACGTATTTCTGGAGAAAACCCAAGCCACTTTCGATAATGTCGTTTTTTTCCAAAACAAAATTGTTTCAATAAAGGTAATTTTACATTAAACAATAATAACTTTAGAATATGAATATTAAATATGCTTATACAATATTGTATGTAGAAGATGTTGAGAAAACAATGGGGTTTTATCAAAACACATTTGGTTTTAAACAAAAAATGTTAACTCCTGAAAATGATTATGGAGAGATTATATCAGGAGAAACAACAATCGCTTTTGCCAATCTTGACCTTGGAAATTCAAATTTTGAAAAAGGATTTTTAACAAGTAATAAGAACAATAAACCATTCGGAATTGAATTAGCATTTACAACTTCTGACGTAGAAAAATTAATTGATAAAGCTCTTAATAATGGTGCTGAACGATTAACAGAAACAGTATTAAAACCTTGGGGACAAACAGTAGGTTGTGTTAGAGGTATAAATGGATTTATAATTGAAATTTGTTCTCCGATTACAAATCAAGAATAAACAACTACCGCCAACAATGTATAAAAAACATAGGGCGTTTGTGCTAAGCTGAAAGGTCTATGAATATTAACAAAGTCCGCTAAATATAAAATTTGGCGTTTATAGGGGAAAAGATAAAAGCAAAATATTTATATTTAGCTAAGTAATAAATCGAAACGAAAGTGCTTATCACCTGCCCTACGTTTCTTATACGAGACGTTATAAATAATTAGCAGTTATGGATATAAATATTATTTTAACTTATGGTTTATTATTGTTTAGTGTTATTTCTGTATGGACACAATTTAAACTATTTAACAAAATACCTCTATGGTTATTATTTTTAGCAGTTTCTTTCGTTGTAGCTATAATATTTGAAAGAGCTTCATTTCTATCATTAATTTATACTGCAATTTTTGGATTTTCTGTCTATTACTATTATCAAAAAAAGAATAGACTACTATTTTTTTTAGTGTTAGCTTTATCTATTCCTTTATTTTTCCATTTCCCAATTCTTGACTTCAATAATTATAGATATTTGCACAATATTACTTTAACAAGTGATTCTAGCCCTTATAACCTGTATTTTAATCTAGATAAAGCTTTAATAGGGATATTTATAATTGCTTTTAGTTTTGAATATAAGAAAATAGAATTTCTGCCAATTTTAAAATTATTAGTTATAAATCTTTTATTAATGGGGGTTGTTTTCTTTGTTTTAGCAACAATATTAGGTTACTCTAAATTTGAGCCAAAATTACCTTATTTCACTCCTGTTTGGATTCTTGCCAACTTGTTTTTTACATGTATAGCTGAAGAAGCCATATTTAGGAGACTTATTCAACAAAAGATATATGATTCATTAACTGGTAAATTCGCATTAGTTACAAGTATATTAATTGCTTCTGCAACATTTGGGCTAGCACATTTTAAGGGCGGAATAACTTACATGATTCTAGCTTCATTAGCAGGAATGTTTTATGGTTATATTTATTATAAGTCTAAAAGAATTGAAAGTTCTATACTTTTGCATTTTACATTTAATTTAACTCATCTTTTACTATTTACCTATCCTGCCCTTGAATAACTATTTATAACAAAGTATAAAAATAATAAGGGTTAAGTGCCTAATCCAAAGTTGATGCATATTAACAAAGTCCACCTAATTTTTAATTTGACGGTTAAAAGAAAAATAACGGTAAAATTGTAAATTTGGCTAAGTGCTAAAACTGAAAAGCAAGTACATTTTAATCCCTTACTATTCTTATACAAACCGTTGTAGCACATACCATAAATGAGACGAAGAAATAAAATATTAATATGGATTGGAATAATACTTCTACTTCTGATAGGAGCGTATTATTTAATCCTCCCTAGAGTTTTAGGGAATATTTTATCGGCTGAACCTAGAAGTCCTAAACTCGAAATTTCAGAGACAAACGAAATTGGATGGTGGGCTTATCAAGAATCTCTAAAAGTTGATTCCTTTTCAGTAGAATTTGTGGAAAGTAAATTGAACTTGTTCAACAGCAAGTCACTAATTAAATACACAGTTAAAGGTAAACTATCGAATGATGGACATTGGAAACCATCAATTAAGAATATTCATATTTCTCAGAGATTTATAAGGCAGTATGATAGAGAATTACATCCTTATCTTGATTCCGATACAACGAATATACCTAAAGCAATAATTGAAATTACACCCGTAATAGAAGTAACTAATGACGAAAATTATAATGGTGAAATAATCGAATTTGAATTTACGAATGAACTAAAATTAGAATCGTTTCATTGGGGGAACAATTGGGTTCGTTTCCAATGTGCTGACAAATGGAAAGACCTAATTCTGGAGCAGAGAAAATAAAACGATGCTACAACACTGTATATAGCAAATAGGGCGTTCAGTGGTTAAAGAAAGTTCAATGCTATTTACCAACACCGCCAAATTCTTAATTTGGCTTTTAGAATGAATAAGTTAAAAACAAAATATAAAAATGTGGCTCAGTACGAAATTGAAAATTATTACCTTTCTACTGCCCTACTTGCCATATACTAAACGTTGTAGGTAATATAACTGAACACTCAATTTCAAAAAATTATTTCTCATTAAATTTTCAATTTCAAAAAAATGTCCTACATTTGTACTGTAATAATATTAATTACAGTTGATAAAAAGTAGATTTGCCATAGCGACACACATTATGACTTTGTTAGCCAACGAACCTAACGAGTTTCTTTCATCAAGTTATATTGCTGGAAGTTTAAACATAAATCCAGTTTTGGTAAGAAAAGAACTTTCAGAATTAAAAAGGATAAACCTAATTCAAAGCAAAGAAGGAAAAGGTGGAGGCGTAAAACTTTTGAAATCAGCTGAAAACATAAAACTATCAGAAATTTTTAATACTGTAAAAGGGAACGATTTTATTTTAGGTTTTTCAAAGAACGAACCAAATCCAAAGTGCCCTATCGGTAAAAATATTAATACGAATCTGACGAAACTATATTCCGAATTAGATTCAAAAGTAGAATCGGTATTAGAAAACATATCATTAGAAGAATTTAAAAATCAGTTTTAGTTTTTTTTAACCTAAACTGTAACAATTATAGTAACAGATAAAAACAGAAATATGCAAACATTAATTATTGGAGCGAACGGAAACTTAGGAAACGAAATCGCTAAACAACTATCAAAAACCGAAACAGTAAAAGCTGGAGTAAGAAAAGAGAAGAATTTTTTAAATGCTGAAAAAGTAGAAAATGTAATTTTTGATTACGATAAGACAGACACCTACAACCAAGCATTAAACGGTGTAGACAAAGTATTTATACAGGCACCTCCATTAGATGCTCAAGCGTTTGAGCGAATGACACCGTTTATCAATACTTTAAAAGAAAAAGGAATCAATAGAATTGTATTTAATTCGGCTTGGGGTGTTGACCACAACGAAGATGCACCTTTACGTAAACTTGAAAGAAAGTTTATGAATGACGGTTTTGATTACACCTTTACTCGTCCAAATTTTTTCATCGAAAACTTTACCTCAGGTTTCTCTTCTCGTCTGCTACAAAACGACAATGTTGTTGTACACAATGCCGCAGATGCTAAATTAACTTTTGTTTCTATTAAAGACATTGCCGAAGTAGTAGTAAAAGTGTTTAAAGACAAAAAACACATTGGCAAAGAGTATAATCTTTCAGGAAAAGAAGCTTTATCTCACCAAGAAGTAGCGGATTTCTTTTCAAGGAAGATGAATACGGATATTCATAATGTAGCCCTATCGGCGCAAGATATGAAATCAGGAGCTATGGAAAACGGGTTGCCAGAAAGTGTAGCCGATTATTTAGTAATGCTTTACAACATTGCTTCTGAAGGACATATGTCACATCAGTCAGATGACATCAAAAACATTTTAGGTAGAGAACCAAGAACATTTAACGAAATCGTATAATTTTAATTTTTAACAATGAAAAAACGTTGGGTAACAACGTTTATAAAACACAGCTATTTTAGGCTTTCCGAAAGGTTAGTGTATATTTACGAAGACCGCCAAATTTTTAATTTGGCTTTTAAAAAATGATAAATTAAAAAAAATATAAAAATTCGCCTCTGTGTTTATCCGAAAAGTTAGTGTCTTTTCACACGCTACGTTTCATACACAAACCGTTATGGTGCATTTAAGAAAAACTAAAGAATGAAAAGAACACTTGAAGAACAGCGAATTGAATTTTCCAATCGAAAATTTCTAGCCACCCCTTTAGCTGGACTAATTGTCTGGACTTTAATTGGATTTATTGGAATTTTTTTCTCGGATTTTGTAGCAGTGTGGTCGATTTTTATAGGAACTGGAAGCATAGTATACCTAGGCTTGTTCCTATCCAAGTACACAGGTGAAAATTTTCTTGACAAATCAAAACCAAAAAATGAATTTGACAACCTTTATTAGAATAAATATATCAACTTAACTGTTGAAGAAGAAACTATTCTATTTTCTAAAATACTTCATAGAAATTATCTCAAAGATCAATACATTGTTCAACAAGGAGATATCTGCAAAAGTGCCAATTTCATTATTTCTGGATGTACAAAAACATTTTATATGGATGTAGAAGGTCAAGAACATATCGTGATGTTCTCCATTGAAGATTGGTGGACATCCGATTTAGGGAGTTTTATAGTTCAAAGTCCTGCCGACTTTAACGTTCAATGCATAGAGAACACTCAACTTATTCAATTTACCTACGATAATCTTGAAGAATTATATAAAGAGATACCCAAACTCGAACGTCTTTTTAGAAAGATTGTAGAACGTGCTTTTGTGGCTTCACAAAAAAAAGTTATTAGAAATTTTAGTCTTACTGCGAAAGAACGTTACCAAATTTTCAAGAAGACATACCCAAAGATTGATCAACGTGTCCCTCAATATATGATTGCTTCTTATTTAGGTATTACCAAAGAGTTTTTAAGTAAAATTAAAAGTCAACTCATTCACAACCAATAGATGTTAATCTAGTTTAACATCATTTCATAATCTACTTCATTTTCTAAAGTCTTAATGTTTTGGACATTTGTACCATAATATTTAAAACTAAAAAAGATGAATACATTATTAGAAAAAATCAGTACAATTAATGACATGGTCTTTCAAGGAAAAGCCTTGGAAGCTTTTGATCAATACTATCATGACGATGTGGTTATGCAAGAAAATGATAATCCTGTCGTAGAAGGAAAAGCAGCAAACAGACAACGTGAAGAAGATTTCTTCGGAGCTATAACAGAATTTAGAGGCGCTCAACCTTTAAAAGTAACTATTGGTGAAAACACAACCATGGTCGAATGGCATTTTGATTACACTCACAAAGATTGGGGAGTTAAAAATTACACTCAAGTTGCTGTACAAGACTGGAAAGATGGAAAAATAATTAAGGAAAAATTTTACTACGGATCATAACTTATAATAAAAATGAAAAATTCAATTAAAAATATTGCAGCTCTTGTAATAGTAGCATTTATGGCATTTTCTTTTACAACAGTAGATGGAGATAAAAAAGTAATTAAAGTAGAAAACAGTAAGATAGTATGGAAAGGCTATAAAGTTACTGGATCTCATCAAGGTATTATTGCTATAAAATCTGGACATCTAAACTTTAACGAAGATAAATTGACTGGTGGGGAATTTACTATAGATATGTCTACTATTACAAATACAGATTTAGAAGGTGAATACAAAGGAAAACTAGAAGCTCATTTAAAATCGGATGATTTCTTTGGAGTTGAAAAATTTCCAACAGCGTCTTTGATTTTTACGAAAGTAAAATCTACTGGTAAAAACTCTTATGAAGTGACAGGTGACATAACTATTAAAGGAAAAACAGAATCTGTTTCATTTAGCGTTTCGGTTTACGGAAATAAAGCCAACGTATCATTAAAAATAGACAGAACAAAATTTAATGTAAGATATGGCTCTACAAGTTTCTTTGATGGATTAAAAGACAAAGCGATTTATGATGAATTTGATTTAGTTGCTGATTTAGAGTTTTAATAAAATTCCCTAATCACAAGAAGAATTCATTTCTATTCGTGTTAGAAAGCCAACGCCTAACAACGTATATAAAAAATAGCAAGATTAGCGCAAGCCATTTGGTTTGTGCTTTTTTATTATCTTTCATCCATCGGAAATGTAAAGCTATTTAATCTGCTACTTTTCATATACAAACCGTTAGCCTTAATTGAGAAAATATTACGTAAAAATAATTAGCACCTAAATAGTGAACAGGGAAATGAAAATAAAACATTTGATATCAGAAAGAATTGATGATTTTTTTGTTTATCTCAATGACCATATCTCGGATAACGGTAAAAACAACACTTCTCTGTTTCTCCCAATTTCCAAAGAAGACTTGAACATACCAGTGGAACTGATTGATAGCTTTAGAGATGGACAATCCGTTTCAATTAATAAATTAGGATGGAGACGTGTTTTAATTGCTGTGAACAAAAAGAATGAGATAATTGGTCATATCGACTTAAAATCACACAATCAAAATTATACCAATCATAGAGCGGTTATGGGAATGGGTGTGCATCGAGAGTACAGAAAAGAAGGGTTAGGAAGTTTACTAATTGAATCTATATTGGTATGGGTGAAAAATGAAACTAGAATTGAACGAATTGATGGCAATTCTCACAACTATATAATGATGACGAAAAAAATAATATAAACTAAGGCTAACAATGTGTATGAAGTAATGCTTCCTTTGGTCGCACTCCTCATTCACGCGACCGTTGTACGTCATTGGTAAAATGGAAGACCGATATTTAGAAACACATAAAACTTGGAATAAGATTGCTCAACTCTATGAAGATAAATTCATGAAGCTTGAGTTCTATAACGACACATACAAGAGTTTTTGTGATTTACTATTAAGACCAGATGCTACCGTGTTTGAAATTGGTTGTGGACCAGGTAACATCACTCGTCATATTTTGGACTTAAATCCCAAACTAAAGGTTTTGGCAACTGATATTTCGGAGAATATGATTGATTTGGCAAAAAGGAATAATCCAGAGGTAGAAGTTCAGATTTTGGACTGCAGGAACCTCAAAACAATCAATACTAAGTTTGACGGTATCATTTGTGGATTTACCATTCCATATCTATCAAAACTTGACTGCTCAAAACTGATTTCTGATTGTGGCAATTTATTGACAGAAGAAGGAGCTTTATATTTAAGTTTTGTTTCTGGAGATTACGAAAAATCGGGATTTATATCGGGTAGTTCAGGAGACAAGGCATATTTTTATTATCATGAACTCAAAAGAATAAAACAGGAACTAGAATTAAACCATATGACAGTTGTTGACTTTATTCAAAAGGAATATAAAAAGTCAGACACCATTTCTGAAACACACACCATTATAAACGCAAAAAAACGAACGTACAACACTATGTAAAAAGCATTAAAACGACTTTTTACATTAAACGTTAGCGGTCATTAAAAAATCATAAAGATGATGAACAAAAAAAACATTAGACAAAAAATTATTCATTTTCCTTTAACGAAAATAATAATTGGACTTGTTGTGTGTGGAGTAATTGTTGGAGTTGGGCAGACTTTAATTCAAAAAGCATTAGAATTAACAAGTATTGATAAAGACTTGAAAAATCTAATTAGCGGACTATTTACGGCATTACTTGTTGTTCTTACGTACACTTATTTATTCAAATTTTATGAAAAAAGGGAAATTTCAGAGTTTTCAAAAAAAGGTATCATTAAAAACTTGTCAATTGGAATAGTTTTAGGAATAATTCTGCAATCGTTGACAATTCTGGTAATTTACCTAAATGATGGATATTCTGTTATATCTACAAATTCCATTTTATTTATTATTCCACCTTTAACTATGGGTATAACTTCTGCAATTATTGAAGAAACTTTATTTAGGGGTATAATATTTAGAATTCCAGAACAAAAATTAGGGAGTTATATTTCTCTTTTTATATCAGCTCTTATATTTGGGGCATTACACTTAAGTAATCCAAACAGTTCATTAAGTGCAGGAATTGGGCTTGCAATTCAAGCAGGTTTATTACTTGGCGCAGCTTATATATATTCAAGAAATTTATGGTTTCCAATTGCAATTCACTTTGCTTGGAATTTTACGCAATCTGCTATTTACGGAGCAAATGTTTCAGGTAATGCAATTTCAAAAACATTAATAACATCTAAAATTAAAGGAGCCGAATGGTTTACGGGTGGAGAATTTGGACCAGAAGGTTCAATACAAGCAACTGTTTTTTGTCTCATCGCAACAATTGTTCTTTTAGTATTAAGCCATAAAGAAGGAAAAATTATAAAACCATACTGGAAGAAATAACAACAACCGCTAACAATGTATCTGAAATCATAACACCCTTCGGGATGTTACGCTTCATATACAAACCGTTAGTGACAATTAGAAAATAAAAATCAGTAGTCATATGGAAATTACTGTTCTACCAAAAGATTTAAAAATAGGTGAGTCTAAAAATTTACAGTTATACAATTATAGAAGAACTGAAGATATTCAAAAAACTAAAATAAATCTATCAAAAAATACAATCAGTTTTTTAAGAACAGGGACTAAAGAAGTTATTGGAGACGACAAAACTGTACAGATAGAAAATGAGTGTTTTGTTATCATGAAATCAGGTAATTGCTTAATGACAGAAAAGATTTCAGATTCTTTTAAAGTCTACCGAAGCATTTTACTCTTCTTTTCAGATGAAGAGGTATTACATTTTTTGGAGAAATACAATCAATTTTCATCAAGCCTAAAGCATCACAAATCTTTCTATATTTTCGAATACGATAACTTCGTGCAAAATTTTGTTGATAGCCTTGAGCAAGTTCTAAAACTTCCTAAAAAGATTCAAGCCAATATTTTGAAGAATAAATTTGAAGAAATAATGCTTTATTTAATTCATCAGAATAATGCAGATTTTTTAAATTCATTGGTACAAAATATAGATGATAAAATCAGTAGATTAACCAATATTACAGAAAACAATAAATATAATAAATTGAATTTAGAGGAGCTTGCTTTTTTATGTAATATGAGTGTTTCAACTTTCAAAAGAGAGTTTTTTAAACTCTATCAAAGCACACCAATGAAGTGGTTCAATGAACAGAGATTAAATCACATAGCATTTATGCTCAAGACAAATAGAAATCGCCCAATTGAATTATATGAAGATGCGGGGTATGAGAATTTTTCCAACTTCGTACAAGCATTTAAAAAGAAGTTTGGAATGACTCCAAAGCAATATCAAATTCAAAATTGAACATTTCTAAATACTTTTTGAACATTATAAACTACCGTCCCAAAGTGATTTGACCCTAAATTTGTGGTATTAAATCATTAAAAAATTATATTATGTTCAAATCAATTATTGTTACAATTGTAACCTTGATGTTCAATTTAAGTCTTTTTGGTCAAAATACTTTCACATTAGAAAGTAAGACTTTAGGAGGAAATTCAACAACTGTAGAAGAGTTTAATGGCTTTGGTTGCACAGGAGAAAATACTTCGCCCCAATTATCTTGGTCAAATGCACCGGAAGGAACAAAAAGTTTTGCAATTACAGTGTACGACCCTGATGCTCCTACTGGAAGTGGCTGGTGGCATTGGGTAGTTTTCGATATCCCAAGTGATATAAATGAGCTACTTAAAGATGCAGGAAATATTGAGAAAGGATTGATGCCTAATAATGCTATCCAAAGTATAACAAATTATGGAGTACCAGGATATGGAGGTCCTTGCCCTCCTGAAAATCATGGAATTCATCAATACATAATTACGGTCTATGCACTTAAAGTGGATAAGTTAGGATTGGATAAAAATACAAATCCTGCTATTGTTGGATATTATCTTTGGAATAATACAATTGCAAAGGCAAGTATTGTTACTTATTATGAGCGAAAGAAATAAAAACTGTCACTAACAATGGCTAAAACGGCAAGTGGGGCTATACGCCCCACCTGCGTTTAGCCGAAACCGTTGTACCCAATTAAACCCAAACCACAACTTCCCTACTCAAATTGAACCAAATACATTGAAATTCTAAAATAAAAGTTAAAATATTTTTTATATCTAACCGATTGTTTAGTTTTGTTCTGTAATTAGAAATAATGGCAAGAAAAAAAGAATATAACGAAGATGTAGTAGTGGAAAAAGCAATGAACCTTTTTTGGCGAAATGGTTATGAAACCACTTCAATGCAAATGCTTGAAAAAGAAATGGGCATTAATAAGTTTTCTATATATTCAAGTTTTGGAAACAAACACGGTTTATTTCTTGAAAGTCTAAAGAGTTATAAAACAAAAGTAAATTCCATTTTCGAAGAATTTAAAAATTCAAATAATGGTATAGAAGATATTAAAGACTTTTTCTATAATTCTGTTAAAATTTGTAATGTAAAAGGAAATCAAAAAGGTTGCTTATATACGAACACTTACAATGAATTTTCAGAAAAAGATGACACACAGATTAATGAACAAATGAATTCTTTTATGAATAATCTAAAAGAACTATTCATCAAGAAATTAAAAATGGATTCAAACAAGGATGAAGTAACTATATTAAAACAAGCAAATTATTTATTATTAGCAAAACACGGTTTAGCAGCAGCATCAAGGGTAAATAATGAAAAAGAAATAGAAGATTATATTGAAATGACCTTCAAAAGTTTATAAACATTTTTTTTAACCAATAACTAAACGATTGTTTAGTTACGTAGCAATAATGAATAACAATTAAAATTTAAAATTATGACAACATTACAAATTCACAACATCGAAACTGCCCCAGAAGGTAGCAAAGCTTTATTAGAGCAATCTCTAAAATCAAATGGTATGATTCCTGGTTTACACGGTGTATTGGCAGGAGCACCAGGTATTTTTGAAGCTTACCAAACATTACACAAACTGTTCACACAATCTTCATTTAACAAAGAAGAATTAACTGTGGTTTGGCAAACAATCAACGTAGAACACGAATGTCACTATTGCGTTCCTGCACATACAGGTATTGCAAATATGATGAAAGTAGATTCATCTTTAAGCGAAGCATTAAGAAATAGAACAGCAATGCCAACTGAAAAATTACAAATCTTACACGATTTTACTTTAAAGGTTGTACGTAATCGAGGGCATGTAACACAAGACGATTTGTATACATTTTACGGAGTAGGATATGGAGAAAGACAAGTTTTGGAAGTTATTTTGGGCTTATCTCAAAAAGTGATAAGTAATTATACCAATCATATTGCCAACACAGCTGTGGATGCACCTTTTCAAAAATTTGCTTGGAAAGCAGAAACAGTTTAATTCTAACATAACAAGATAAGTTCAGAACATTGGATTGAACTTATCTATTCTATAATCAATTATGAAAAAATCAGTAAAAATAATTACAGGAGTTTTGGGCTTTTTTATGCTTATTCCTGGATTAGCAAAATTCACAGAACCATTTAAAACGTTTATTTATAAACATCTTGATATTATTGGATTTCCTTTTTCTGACTTAATGCAATATGTAGTGAAATTTAGCGAAATTGGGATTGGATTGGCTTTAGTTTACTTGGCATTTAAAGGAAGTACTTTAAGTTCTTCCTTAAGGAAGAAAATCTTCTATTTAGGTAACTTATCAATTATTACAATGATGATAATCGCTGTTTATACACATCTTCATCCTGATGTTCCTGCTGATGTTTTACCAATGGAATTTAAGCCACCAGTTATGCCAATTGGATATATTATTTTAGTAGTCGTCAACTTATTTCTGAACAAAAAACAAGCAATAAATAGTTGACAGAAAAAAACTGGGTACAACAACGTATATAAAAAACAGCAGTTAAGAGCTAAACTTAAAGTTTGGTTCTTTTCTGCTATCTTTGTTTTTAATATGAAAAAAGACACATATAAACCTGCTACTTTTCATATACAAGACCGTTGTAGCACATTTAAGCTATGAACTTCGTATTTAATTCTTCAACAATATTTTCTATCTTTTTATTTCTAGCCAATTTATCTAATATAGTTGGTGGAACCTGTCTAACCTTACAGTTTTTAATAGCACAACGCTCGCAAGTAACACCAACTTCTTGAGTTCCAATTTTTATGTCTATAGCAAAATTAAGTTTTCGTTGTAGTTGTTTATTAATTAGTAAGCCAACACTTATACTTCTGTAATGATTTTCTTTAAAAGGATCTTTGGTTGCAGAAGAGAACACTAAATAATTAATATCATCATCTGGATAATGCGATATTTGCATGTCAAATACATGGTTTTTATTTATCTTATTAATATCTTTTAAGACATTTAATGAAACCCAACGTCTACAGTAATGCTCATTAGTTTCATTGGCATGAGGAGAATGTTGATGTGATAAGTGTAACTCCTTTTTAAGATGAAATTTTTCACTACCAGATTTATGTGTAAATCGTAAAAAGAATAGATTTTGAATATTAAATTCCTTTGGTAGAATATTAGTTAACCTTTGGTAAAAAGATTCTGGCGAAGCATTAAAGCTTTGCATTGTTTCTAAAAAAAAAGAAGTATCAAAAGTTTCTTTATTAAAAAATTCTTTTAGTTTTTTTGTTATTATTGCTTTTGGTAATATTAAAGCACCAGCAAAATAGGAAGCATAAAAATTATTAAGTACTTGGTCAAAGTTTTCAAATTTAATCCAAGAAAAAGTATATAATCTATCTTCTAATTTTAAATAATTATAGGCAAGCTCTTTTGCATAAATAAAAGTACGTTGCGCATCATCAATATCACTAGCTAATAATAAAGTTTTGTTTTTAGGCACAAAAATAGAACGTAAGCTATCTAAACTTTTATGTTTGTCTAATTCATTATTATGTATGGTATAATTAAATTCTTCAATTAAAATTTCTTCTAGTTCATTTGAAGTAATTGGTTTGTTTAAATCTATTTGATACGCTTTAGCAAAAGACACTACGCTGTTTTCTATATCATCAAAATAATTATTATTCGCTTCTTGAAAAGAACGAAGAGATGCTAAATAAAAACTTTCTTTACTAAAATTATAATGTTGTGCAATTTCAATAATAGTACTAATAAAAGCATTTACTTTTGCTGGAGCGTTTGCAACAATTTCAATTAAGGTACTTTCTTTAATACCAAAGACTTCAAGAGGTATTTCTTTTAAAATTTTAGACTGTAAAATATCTCCAATCGGCGCTAAATTTTTGTCTAATTTCAAAGAAACCATTTGATCGTATGGTACGTCTAGTTTTTCAGAAAGTGTAACAATCTTATCTGGTTTAGGGTATTTTTTTCCTTTTTCAATTTCGTTTAAATACGATTTTGATAATCCAGAAAGTTTGGATAACCCAAAAAGCGATAATTTCTTGTCTGTACGTATTTGCTTGAGTTTCAAGCCAAATATTAGTTTTATGTATTCTTCTTCCATAAGTATAAAACAAAGATACAAAATTTTGCGAACATTAATAAAAAGCGAAAATACTAATTTAGAGAACGTTCGCTTGTTTTATTAATATCTTTGTTTTAATATTGCAACATAAAATAATCACATCATGGAAAAAAATCTTTTAAAATTACAGAAAATCACATATTCAAAAGATGTCAATAATTACTATCCAGAAATATTAACAGATGATGCTTTAGCTTTTATAACTGCTTTACATGAAAAATTTAATACAAAAAGAGTATCGTTAGTAAACAGAAGAGTTGCAGAACAAAATATTTTTGATTCTGGAAAATTTCCTGAATTCCCTAGAGAAACAAAAAATATTAGAGAAGGAGATTGGACTGCTGGTGTAATTCCAGAAGACATGCAAGACAGGCGTGTAGAAATTACTGGTCCTGTTAACAGAAAGATGATTATAAATGCTTTAAACTCTGGTGCAAAAACGTTTATGGCAGATTTAGAAGACAGTAATGCACCAACTTGGACAAACGCTATTGAAGGTCAGCAAAATCTATTAGATGCTAATAATAAAACCATTTCTTTATATGATGCTAGAAAAGATAAGTCTTACTCTTTAAATAAAGAAACTGCAGTTTTATTAGTAAGACCAAGAGGTTTACATTTAAACGAAAGACATATTCTTATAAATGAAGAAGAAGCTTCTGGTAGTTTGGTAGATTTTGGTTTGTATGTGTTTCATAATACCAAAACGATGTTAGAAAATGGTACAGCTCCGTATTTTTATCTTCCAAAATTAGAGCATTATTTAGAAGCACGTTGGTGGAACGAAGTTTTTGCTTTTGCTCAAGACTATTTAGAAGTACCACAAGGAACCTTTAAAACAACGGTTTTAGTAGAAACAATTACAGCAAGTTTTCAATTAGATGAAATCATCTATGAACTTAAAGAGCATATTGTAGGTTTAAATTGTGGTCGTTGGGATTATATTTTCTCTTATATCAAAAAATTTAGAAACCATCCAAATTTTGTAGTTCCAAATCGCGATCAAGTAACCATGACAACACCTTTTATGGATGCATACTCTAAGTTAGTAATACAACGTTGCCATAAAAGAGGAATTTTAGCAATAGGCGGAATGGCTGCTCAAATTCCTATTAAAAATAATGAACAAGCAAATGCTACTGCTTTAGAAAAAGTTAGAAAAGATAAAGAACGTGAAGTTAAAAATGGTCACGATGGTACTTGGGTTGCGCATCCAGATTTAGTAGAAGTCGCAATGAAAGAATTTAACAAACATATGCCAACAGCAAACCAATTACATGTACTGCGTGAAGATGTACATATTACAGAGCAGGATTTAGTAGAATTACCAAAAGGGACTGTAACAGAATCTGGAATTAGAAAAAATATTAATGTTGGTATTTTGTACACAGAAGCCTGGTTAAGAGGCCATGGAGCTGTAGCACTTTATAATTTAATGGAGGATGCTGCTACTGCTGAAATTTCAAGAACACAAGTTTGGCAATGGTTAAAAAACGAAGTCATATTAGATGATGGCAGAAAATTTAACATTGAATTGTATATTGAATTATTTGATGATGAAGTGGAAAAAATTATTACAGAATTTGGCGAAGAAAACATAAAGAAGAGCAAGTTCAAATTAGCCATAGATCTTTTTGATAAACTCGTGATTTCAGAAAAATTTGAAGAGTTTTTAACACTTCCGGCATACCAATACATATAAAAAAATGTCTCGCAACTACTGGAATAGTTTGCGAGACCACATTATCAAAATCTAGAAAAATCTTAATAAAGTAAAACAAAATTATGAAAAATTTAGCACAAAGCAATTATAGTTCTGCATTAGAAACAGTAAGAAACCTTAAAGCAAAGTATGGAGATACTTGGAAAGCAGTAAATCCGAAAAGTGCAGCTAGAATGGTTACACAAAACCGTTTTAAAACAGGTTTAGATATTGCTAAATACACTGCAGCAATTATGCGAGAAGATATGGCAGCTTACGATGCTGATGCTTCAAACTACACGCAATCCTTAGGTTGTTGGCATGGATTTGTTGCACAACAGAAAATGATAGCAGTTAAAAAACATCATAAAACTACAAGTAAAAGATATTTATATCTTTCTGGCTGGATGGTTGCTGCATTACGTTCAGAGTTTGGACCATTACCAGATCAGTCTATGCACGAAAAAACAGCTGTTCCTAGTTTGATTGCAGAGATTTATGATTTCTTACGTCAAGCTGATGCTATAGAGTTAAATGATCTATTTAGAAGATTGGAAAATGGAGAAGATGTGCAAGACCAAATTGATAACTTTGAAACACACATCGTTCCAATTATTGCTGATATCGATGCAGGTTTTGGGAATGAAGAAGCTACATATTTATTAACTAAAAAAATGATTGAAGCCGGAGCTTGTGCTATTCAGATTGAAAACCAAGTTTCTGATGCAAAACAATGTGGTCACCAAGACGGAAAGGTTACTGTACCCCATGAAGATTTTATTGCGAAACTAAATGCAATTAGATATGCGTTTTTAGAATTAGGAATAGATGAAGGAATTATAGTGGCAAGAACTGATTCTGAAGGTGCAGGTCTTACTCAAAAATTGCCAGTTAGTCAAGAATCTGGTGATTTAGCGTCTCAATATTTAGCTTTTGTTGATGCAGAAGAAGTTGCTATTGAAGATGCTAAAGAAGATGATGTTTTATTAAAGAGAGATGGTAAGTTAGCTCGTCCAGTTAGACTACCAAACGGTTTGTATAAATTTAAAGATGGCTCTAATATAGATAGAGTTGTGTTAGATTGTGTAACAAGTCTTCAAAATGGTGCGGATTTACTATGGATAGAAACTCCAACGCCAAATGTTAAACAAATTGCTCATATGGTAAACAGAATCAAACAAGTTGTTCCAAATGCCAAATTAGTATATAATAATTCACCTTCTTTTAATTGGACATTAAATTTTCGCAATCAAGTATTTGAAGAAATGCTTTCGGAAGGTGAAAACATGACAGCTTATGATAGAAATAATTTAATGGATGTACAATATGATGATTCGGAATTATGTTATCGTGCAGATGAGAAAATTAGAACATTCCAAACAGATAGTGCAAGAGACGCAGGGATTTTCCACCACTTAATCACATTACCAACATATCATACAACAGCATTGCACATGAATGACCTTACCAAAGGCTATTTTGGAAAGGATGGTATGCTGGCTTATGTAAAAGACGTACAAAGGCAAGAAATACGTAAAGGTGTATCTTGTGTAAAACATCAAAGAATGGCAGGTTCAAATTTAGGAGATGACCATAAAACATTCTTTGCAGGAGACAAAGCTTTAAAAGCAGGAGGTAAAAAAAACACCTCAAATCAATTTGAAGGTAATTCTAATAGTAATAAAGTTGAAGAAAGATTAAGCGTGCCTGCATAAATAAAGTAATCAAAATTAAATTTTAAAAAGCTCTTAAAGAAAATTATAAGGCGAGAAAATTCCTCCTAAAGTTTAAACATGCTACAACACAGTATATAATTTATTGCTAGTACTCGCCTACTTACAAAAATCCTCGCATATTTTCTATGTTGGTTTATATTTGCTAAATTTCGTGCTAAACCACGCAACAAACCATATACATAACCGTTGGCATTAATTAGAAAAATATGAAAACAACAACATTTTTTATCGTTGTAGTATGTTTATTTAGTGGTTGTAATTCTTCAACTAAAAAAAATAATATAGAAGAAATTCAATCACAAAAAATCACGAAAGAGAATCACGAAAAAGATAAAGTAATATCCAATTCAGAAGATATATTTTATGTTAAGGCAAAAAGTGGTTTAATAATAAGAAAAGAACCGAAAACAAATTCAGATAAACTAGGTAAGTTTAATTATTCCGATCAAGTTCAAATTATTAAAAAGACTCAAATTAACATTTCAATTACTGATGAAGGAAAGGTTATCAATGGAGAGTGGTATAAGGTTTCAGGAATTAAAAAAAGTTCTGTTACTGGATATGTCTTTAGTGGATTTCTTACTAAAAAAAAGATAGAACATCCTTTTCACATTGATTTAATTACTAAATGGCTACCTGAAATTGAAGGTTGTACCTGCCATTTTTCCTTGAACAAGGATGATTTAGAGGAAGGCGATAGATATGTTTTTCTATCAACTATGGGTAGTCCAGAAAATATTGCCTTTGTTAAAATAAACAATACTTTGCAAAAATTTAATCAAGAAAAAAAATATTGGAAAAATTCCAATTATAAATTATTTATAGAAACAAAAGTAATCGAACGAAATGGTGAAGAAACTTGGCTTCAAGAAGGGAAAATGATTTTAAAATCTAAAGATGGAATTGTTTTAGAAATCGAAATTTATGGAGAATGTGGATGTTGAGTCACTAATGCTAACAATCTGTATAGTGCATAGCTACCCTGCGGGATAGCGACGACACCATACACTAACGTTACCTGTAAGCTGAAAAAAAATTGAGAATGACAAAAAACATTACACTTCTGATTTTAATTTTTATTATTTCAAGTTGCTCTGAACAAGAAAACTTTAAAGATTATTATTATCAAATTGGAACAAAAAAGGAAATCAAAGTTTACAAATACGTTGACAAAAACAATCCAAAGAATATTGAATATTGGAAAGTAACTACAAACCCGAAAACGAATAAAATTCTAACCGAATCTTTCACAACTGATTTTAGACTTTACAATATATTCGAGGAAGAGCTTAAAACTGATGGAGCGGAAATAATTCGCTACGCAGATTTTGAGGTTAATGACGAAAAACAGAATATACGAATTGACGGAACGATAGTCGATAAAGATGTTTATAAATGGAATGACAAAAATAAATATACTTATTCATTAAAATACACGAGTCCAAAATATGGAAATGAACAATTTATAAAAGAACGAACTAAAAATAGCTTTGAAAATATAACTGTTAGCGGAACTGAATATTCAACATTAAAGTTTAAGGACGAATACGAGATTAAGTCACTCGAAAATGACCAGAACTATGAATTTTATCAATTTACTTATTACGCAAAGGGATTTGGAATGGTAAAATACCAAAGATATCATCCAGACGGAACAACGATTGAATTAGAATTAACCGAAATCCTAACTGAAAAGAAATTTGATGAACTGAAAGAAAAAGCCAGCAGGTAACTCCGTGTATAAAACATAGCTAGTAAGTGCTTAACCCAAAGGCTTATGCTCATTTACGAAGACCGCCAAATTTTTAAATTTACGACTATGTTTTTATTTTAGACAATGGAAGTCGTAGTCCTTCGGTGGGCTTTTAAAATTGATAAGTTAAAAACAAAATATAAAAATTCGGCTCTGTGTTAATCCGAAAAGTAAGCGTTTTTTTACACGCTACGTTTCATACACAAGACCGTTGTGTGTAATTGAATCAAACATGGAGATATTATTAAGTATTGGCTTTAGTATTGCGGGATTCACCGTTCTGTTTCTGCTCCTAAGAGGAGAAGTTATTGCCAATAAGTTTGCTGCATTAATTCTATCTCTCTGGTTTGTAAGGTTTCTTCTATTATACCTTAAATCCAGTGTGAACTTAAGTGGTATCCCGTGGCTCTACTTTCTTGATCAAAGCTTATTTTTTCTAGATGGGGTATTTCTCTTCTGGTTCTCAAAAAGCATCACAAAACATCGATTTGTTTTAGTCAAAGAAAGCTTACATTTAATTCCTTTCGTTGTCTCTTTTGCCCCTGCAATATGCTTATTCATTCTTATGGATAAGTTAGAATTGAATCAATTGTATAAACAAGTCAGTACACAAGTTAATTCACAGGAGTACATCTTATCTTGGGAAGAAATAGTATTCATACTTGTAATTGTCGTTCACAATATTGTTTACTTAATATTCGCCAATAAAAATTTCAAATTGTATGATTTTCGCATTTATACAAATTACTCAACGTTAGATGAGATAAGGCTAAATTGGTCACGGAGATTTTTATTGCTTTGGTTATTGCTGTTAGTTCTTCCTATTATTGCTTATTTCATAAACTATATTCACCCGATTATAGATCTGTATATTCTGGAGCGAATTCTGATTATTTCTATGGTAGCCATTGCTGTTTACTTTAGTCTACATTCCAGCAATCAATCCTATGCTGAATTAAATTCTTCCGAAACAAAAAGTAAATCATTCAGCACTTCTACTAAATATGACGAAGCGGAGCTAAATAAGATATTCATTGTATTGGAAAAACATATGATTGAGAAAAAGCCATACCTTGATGAGAACCTATCATTATCAGTTTTGGCTGAACAAATAGGTGTTAAATCAACTACGTTATCTACTGTGATAAAAGTTCAAGCGAAGGTTAATTTCTATACCTACGTTAACCAATTTCGAGTGGAACAGGTAAAGAAGGAACTAAAGTCAACAAATGAACAAATTATCATAATTGCTTATAACAGCGGATTTAATTCTAAATCGACTTTCAACAAAGTATTCAAAGACTTTATAGGGTGTTCTCCATCAGAATATCGAAGAGATAAGACCAAATAAATTTATTCGGACTTATCAAGCATCTAAATATAATTTCTTTGTTTCCATTAAAAAATGAAAACATGAATATTATCCAGAAGACAGTTATAGTGGTTGTCGCCACTTTTATTAGTTTTTCGACATTTTGTCAGAACACTTCTCAGGACAAGACTAGAAAGAATATTAATCTATTAGAGCAGGGGTTAAAGGAAGGTGATTATAATTTGTTTAAAGAAACCCTCGCAGATAATTTCGAGACTGGAGGATATCCTCACTCACTAGTCGATCAAGTTATCCCACAGATACTCACTCAGTACCCCAAATTGATTTCACTGGAAATATTAAGCCTTGAAAATAATGTAGCAAATATCAACTATGAATTTGAAGTTATTGGAAAGACAAATTCGAAGATTCATTTTAATGATGAAGGAAAGTTCACGAAAATAGAAGAATTTGATAATATCTTGAAGCCGTCACAATGTGGAGCGAACGACAATTTTGATACAGGACTAATAGATTCTTTTACAACGCCATTCGAATTAGTGGAAAATCTGATTTTCGTCAAAGTAAAACTGAATGGAAATGATGAGTATTTCATACTTGATAGTGGCGCACCTTCAATTGTATTAAATTCAAAACACTTTCAATCCACCGACATTAAGCAAGAAGCACAAGGAGTATCAGGCAGTTCCCAGATAACAAATATTGATATTGAATCATTCAACTGGAATGGCATTAGCATGGATTCTACAACACTAATGGGTATGGATTTAAGTCACTTGGAAGAAGTATGTGACCGTGAATTTAAAGGACTGATAGGGTTCAGTTTGCTGAAAGAATATGAACTTTTGATTGACTATGGCAAGTTAGAGCTCACTTTATTCTCTGAAAATAAAACGAAATGGCATAGGGAAATAAATCCAAAAACTCAATTCGACTTTGAGTATCAAGCCCACATTCCGACTATTATTGTCAACATCAGGAATAAGAATTTTCTTCTAGGACTTGATACTGGAGCAGGTAACAACTTGTTCTCGTTAAAATCATTTAAAAACTTGCCAAAATCTTCATACAAAGAGTTAAAATCAACCCAACTATTAGGTGCAAATAAAGGAGAAACTAATGTAAACGTCATAGTAACTAAGAAATTTAGCATCTACAACGAAAAATTCAAACATATGGAATTTGTGACTTCTGATATTTCCCATTTGAATCAAGGTAATGGATGTTATGGATTAAGTTTAGATGGATTGGTTGGGTTTCCGTTTCTATCTTCTCGAAAAATGTCAATTAACTTTAAATCTCAAAAAATCTATATTTGGTAGTAACTACACACAACATTGTATAAGCGGCATTGAAACGACCGCTTATACTAGAACGTTATGTGTCATTTAAAAAACTTCCATATTACATTCTAGAGTGAAATATAATATAAAAAAGCCATTTACTTTTACACTCAAATAAATAACGATAAATTTAAAAAGTAAAATATGAACGCAGCTGAAATTATATTATTGAATTTTTCAGAAACAAGGCGAAGAAGCATAAAATTATGGGAAGGAATTCCTAACGAATTTTTAAACTGGAAGCCTGACAAAAAAGCTTTCTCTATTATTGAAATGATAAGACACATTCTTGAAGGAGAGCATTTATTTCATATAATTATAAAAAACAGAGGTGATTTAGGAAACTATGAATCACCTTGGAGTAATTTAGATTATTTCGATTTAAAAAATGAGCTTAATATTGCTGAAAAATATCATAAAAATTTTGTAGATATGATTAAAGCATTAAATGAATCTGATTTAGAGAATATCCGAATTGAAAGAAAAGAAGTAGGACAAAGTAAAAGTCTAGGGGATTATCTAAATAGAATTGCTTATCACGAATCTGTTCATACTGGTCAAATGTTAGGCTATTTAAGAACCCTTGGAGTTAAACGACCACTAATATGGGATTAGAAGAAATACAAAAATTGATGTTATCGAAGAATTAGAAAGTCAGTTCAGTAAAATAGCTTCTATTTTAGGAGACAAATCTCGCTCTATCATCTTATGGAATTTATTAGATGGTAGAGCATATACTGCAACAGAATTGGCCACAAGTGCCAATATCTCATTACAATCTGCAAGTAATCATTTAAAAAAAATGACTACAGCAAATATCTTATCTGTAGAAAAACAAGGAAGACATCGGTATTTTAAATTTGCAAACGATGAAGTTGCTCAAGTAATAGAATCGATGGCTAGTTTAATTCCTTTAAATAAGGAATATAAAAAAATAAAAGTATCAAAATTAAATGATTTTACTTATGCTAGAACCTGTTACGACCATCTTGCTGGTAATGTTGGCGTTAGAATTACAAACTCATTAATAGAAAATAAAATAATTGAAATTTCGGATAAAGATTACAAAGTAACTAAATCTGGAAAAAAATGGTTTCATAGAATAGATTTAAATATTGATATTATCAAACTAAAAAAACGTTCTTTTGCTCATCAATGTTTAGATTGGAGTGAAAGAAAACATCACATAGCAGGAGCATTAGGAGCATCACTTCTTGAAAAAATGATAGAAAAAGATTGGATGCGTAAGAAACCAAGTTCTAGAGAATTAACTATTACATCAAATGGTAAAGTAGAATTGAAAAACAGATTAAATTTAGAAATATAAAAATTCGCCTCTGTGTTTATCCGAAAAGTTAGTGTCTTTTCACACACTACGTTTCATACACAAACCGTTACCACACATACAAAAAGCGACAGTGCAGATAAAAAAGAACATACCATATTATTTCATCGCAGTTGGACTCTTCATTTTGTTGAAATTTGGTTTTAAACTTGCTGACAATAACGACTTGATCTTTCTTCTCAAACCGACCGACAAACTCGTTGGGTTTTTGACAGGTTCACATTCTATTTATCTCTCAGACAGTGGATATTACCACGAACACCTAAACATCATTATTGACAAATCTTGCTCGGGTTTTAACTTTTGGATTTTATGCTTCTTACTATTTACTTATTTGACAGTAAAACACATTGACAAGACTTTAAGCAAAATCCTGACTATCCCTACTGCTTTAATTGGAGCTTATCTGCTGACGATATTTGTGAATACATCACGAATTTTTGCTTCAATCGCTGTGCAGACTCAGACAAAAAGCATTTTTATGAACCAACAACATATTGTACACGAAGCTATTGGCATAATTACTAATTTGACATTCCTGATTTTGGCTTACGTACTAATTGAGAAATTATTAATCCACAAACGATATAATGCGAAATTTGCTTAACCCGAAATGGCTATTTGTTATAAACACGCTACCGTTGGTCGCGCTGTTTTTCTTATTCTTTGGTCAGTACAATATCATTAAAACTTTATTGGAAGAAAGCAACATCCAGCTTTGGAAATCCTTTGGTCTTTCGTTAGGAATTCTTGGATTACTGAATTTTGCTTATGCGATTTATTTGACTTTAAAGAAAAAGGATGTTTCTGTATGGTTTGGTTTAATAGCACTACTTTGTTACATCCCCTTCATTTATCTCTATGGCTACCATCTAGATAAAATCATTCCTTTTTCAATTCCTCAATGGATGGTGTCGGGTAACATCTTTTTATATGTTGGCACATTTCTAATGCCAACACTAGCCTATTCATTATTCGTTTTGGTTTCTCATTTTACACCTGAAAACAAGGAACACAAGGCTTGGGTAAACTTTTTAATTGCAATTGGAATCCCGATTGCAGGTTACTTATTTACTCAAATCATTCTTCCTTTATGGCAACCATTTAACAGGGACTTTAGCGTTCACGCAATGGTGATTCTTGTTATTACTGCTACTTTAGTTTTCCTCTTTTTCTTAATTCGGAGCGTTTTTATACTTACGACCAAAAAAGCAGAAGCTTGGCAGAAGTACCAACTAGCTTGGAAAATTCCGATTGCTGTAGTTCTTCCATTAATAGGATTAGCAGTAAACAACGGACACCTATTTAAGAATTTCGGACCTAGCGAGTCAGGAATTTTTGGAGATTTCAATAATGCTTGGTTTTATATTCTTGCTATTATTAATGGCATAATGGTTTGCTTACCCAACCTTGAAAATAAACTATATCGACTACTTGTATTCATCGGTAGAAGTGTAACATTTGCTTACACATTCTATTTCTTTTTAGTGTTTCTACCTTTTTTGCCTTTATCAGTAATAGCAATTATTGCAATTGGAACAGGATTTTTAACGCTTACCCCTTTACTGCTTTTCGTTATTCACATCAACGAATTTTCAAAGGATTTCACTTACCTAAAAATGCTGTTTCCAACAAAACTCATTATCGGAATTTCATTAATGGGCTTTTTAGTAATTCCAGCATTTATCACCACAACATATCTGAAAGACAAAAGCGTTTTAAATGAAACACTATCTTATTTATACAGTCCTGACTACTCAAAGCAATATGATATTGATAAAGTTTCTCTTCAAAAAACGCTTAATGTTATAAAAAGCCATAAAGGCCACAGAGATAGCAGGGGCGGAATATTTGGCAATGGAACTCCCTATTTGTCTTCGTATTTCAATTGGGTGGTTATGGACAATCTTACTTTGTCTGACTCAAAAATCAACACCATTGAAAAAATATTTTTTGGTAAAACTTCTTTTGAGTTACGTCCTGAAAATATCCAAAACGACAATGTTCAAATAAGTAATATTTCTACAAGCAGCACTTACGACAAAACTCAAAATGCTTGGAAAAGTTGGATTGATTTGGAAATAACCAACAAAAGCGGAAATACTTGGTTTTCAGAATATGCTACAATTATTGATTTGCCCGAAGGTTGTTGGATTAGTGATTACTATCTATATGTTGGAGACATCAAAGAGCCAGGTATTTTAGCAGAGAAAAAATCGGCAATGTGGATATTCTCACAAATCCGAAATGAAAATCGTGACCCGGGAATTCTATACTATTTAACAGGGAATAAAGTTGCTTTCAGAGTATTTCCCTTTGCAAAAGATGAAGTAAGAAAAACAGGAATAGAATTCTTACATAAAGAGCAAATAAAGCTCAATATTGACAATAACATAATTGAATTAGGAAACATTGAAGAAACCATTTACGAAAACATTGAAACCAAAAGCATTGCTTATGTTTCAGCCAAACAAAAACAAGATTTGAATTCGGTTAAACGTAAACCCTATTTTCATTTTTTAGTTGACGCCTCTAAAGACCAAAACAGTAATTCAGCCGAATTCATCAAAAGAATTGAACAAATTATTGAAGCCAATCAATCACTTTCGGAAAACGCAAAAATCAGTTTTGTAAACAGCTATGTAAATACTGCTACGCTAGATAGTGATTGGGAAACGCAATATGAAAATCAAACTTTTGAAGGCGGTTTTTACTTGGATAGAGCAATAAGAACAACCTTGTTCAATGCACACCAAGGCGAATCAAAAACATATCCTGTAATTGTGGTCGTAACAGACAATATTCAAAATGCTGTTTTAGACAAAGATTTCGCAGACTTAAAATTTACTTTCCCTGAAAGCGACTTGTTTTTCAATCTTGACAATAACGGAAATTTAAAAGAACATTCTTTAACTGAAAACCCAATAAAAGAACTGGCTGAAATACTGCGAGAATGTCTCTTTTGTGAAACAGTTTTGGAATACCAATTATCAGATATTTCAGTTGCCTATTTACCTAGCAACAATGAGCCAAGTATCATTTTAAAGAGGGATGAATTTGAAATTAGTCAAACAAAGATTAAAGAAAAGAGCTGGCAATCTGCTTTAATAATGCAAGGACAATGGAATTCACAAATTCTGCATCCTGAAAAATCAGACAAAGAGTGGCTGAATTTGGTAAAATATAGTTTCATCTCAAAAGTAATGACACCAGTAACATCGTATTTGGTGGTAGAGAATGAAGCACAAAAAGCAATGTTGAAAAAGAAACAGGAACAGGTTTTGTCGGGCAACAAATCCTTAGACCTTGGTGAAGATACTCAACGAATGAGCGAACCAAGCTCGATACTATTAACTATCCTTCTCGGACTAGCTATATGGTGCAGAGAAAAGCGAAAACGAAAATTGATAAAATAAAAATACGTGTGGTAACAATGTATATAAAAAATAGGCGAAACATTGATGAAATCGAGTCTTTTAGCTATAATCAAACTTTGTGTTTGAGCGAAATTTTGGTGCTTCAAAATCGCTTACTTTTCATATACTAACCGTTGTAGCTAATTTAAAACAAATCTCGAATACATTCCTACATATCGAGAAATATAGATATATTTGCCAAATGATTTTGAAATTAGCCACAGAAATAGGTAAATGCTTATCAAACCAAACTAGAGTTCAAATTATGGAATGGTTAAAAGACCCTAAGAAAAATTTCCACACTCACGAATCATTAAGGAATTTTGATGATGGAGTTTGTGTAACAGACATCAAAGATAAATCAGGTCTTTCACAATCAACCATTTCAACTTATTTGACAAATATGGAAAAGTGCGGATTACTAATTATGACAAGACACGGAAAGTATTCATACTTAAAGCGAAATGAAACACTTATAAAAGAATATTCTGACTTTTTAAAATAAAAAAAATTAATTTAATAAATCTATATATTTAGATATAACGAAATAAAGAATGCGAAAAATACTAATTACTGGAGGATTTGGAAAAATAGCAAAACATTTCGTCCAAAACTACAACAAGAAATATGAAATAACAGTTGCGGACATTGTAACAAATAAAGGAATTTTCACAGAAAATGTGCGAATCGAAAAAGCAGATTTGATGGACTTTTCAGTTTGCTTAAAACTATGCGAAGGAATCGATACTGTAATCCATTTAGCTGGAATAGTCGACCCGATTTCAGAATCTGACGAAATTTTAGAGACTAATATAGGAACAACCCAAAATATATTTAAAGCAGCCGTAAAAGCAAATTGCAAAAGGTTGATTTTCGCCAGTAGTGCACAAACTATCGAAAGTTACCCTATCGACATTCAAGTGAACACAAGTATGCTTGTGAAACCTAAAAATATTTATGGTGTTTCAAAATGTTTCGGTGAAGCTTTAGCTGCTTATCATTCTCACAATAATGGAATTTCAGCAGTTTGCTTAAGGATTGGAGCCTACGAATTCCCAAAGGACTTTATAGAAATGAACGCAAGAGACTTAAGTGCTTTTTTACATCCTGATGACTTTAACCAATTATTAATTGGATGCATTGAAACGGAAAATATACAATATGAAGTTCTGAATGCTATTTCAGATAACAGATACAAACGACTAGATATAACAGAGTCTATAGAAAGAGTTGGATATCGACCAAAAGCGGATGCGTTCGAGTTGTTTAAACTGAAAAAGGAATAAAAACTGGCTACAACACCGTATAAAATTAATTGCTAGTTTTAGCTTACTTACGAAAATCCTCGCGGATTTTCTATTCGGTTTTTATTTGCTAAATTACCTGCTTAACCACGCAACTAATCATACACAAACACATTGTGCGTCATACGAAAAACATCCGTGCATTCAGCAAGTTTCGGGTTTTATAGGAGTGAAATCAATTCTATTTTTGCTGTTATAAAATTTAAACTTAATGAACGAGCAAGAATACATTAATTATAGCCGAATAGCAGAAGCTATTGAATATATACAACAGAATTTTACAGAGCAACCAACTCTTGATGAAATTGCGAAAAAAGTTCATTTAAGTCCTTTTCACTTCCAAAGAGTTTTTACCGAATGGGCAGGCGTTAGCCCTAAAAAATTCTTACAGTTTATAAGCGTTCAGCACGCAAAACAAATTCTGAATAATTCACAATCTACTTTATTTGAGACCGCATACAAAACGGGACTTTCTGGCACAGGAAGATTACACGATTTATTTGTAAAAATTGAAGGAATGACACCTGGAGAATACAAAAACAAAGGAAAAAACCTTACTATAAACTATAGTTTCACAGAAAGTTTTTTTGGACGAATTTTAGTTGCTTCTACGCACAAAGGAATTTGTTATATGGGTTTTTCAGGCGACAAAGAAATTGCTTTTTCAGAATTGGAAAAACGCTTTCCAAAGGCCATATTTATTCTACAAACTGACGACATTCAACAAAATGCTTTACAAATTTACACACAAGATTGGAGCAAGATTCATAAGATAAAATTACACCTAAAAGGAACAGATTTTCAGCTAAAAGTTTGGGAGGCACTTTTGAAAATTCCAACAGGAAATTTAGCAACTTACGGAAATATTGCGAAAATAATTCAAAAACCGAAAGCTTCAAGAGCAGTCGGAACTGCTATCGGAAATAACCCTATTGCTTTTTTAATTCCTTGCCATAGAGTTATTCAATCCACAGGAATATTTGGCGGTTATATGTGGGGAACAACTCGAAAAACTGCGATTATTGGATGGGAAGCTGCAAAAATTCATTCAAAAATAATATAGCAAGTTTCGGGTTTTATCTCTCTAATCGGAAAATTAACTTTGCATAGAACTTAAAACAAATTAAAATGAGAAACTTTAAAATCGTTCCATTATCATTGGAATATTCAAAAAAAATTAGAGAAACAAATACTGATGATTTCGGAAACGAAATTTATGAACAAGTTGCTACAGGTAAAGGTCCGTGTAGAATTTCACTAAAACCTTTTGAAGTTGAAAAAGACATAAGGTTAGTATTAAAACATAGTCCTTTCGGGATTGAAAATGCATTTAACCAATCAGGACCAATTTTTATTAATAAAAATGAAGTAGAGCCCTATGCAGATATTTATACTTTTCCTTCTGAAATTGAAGCAGACAAAGAAAACTTTCCACTTTCTTTAATAGGTTATAATAAAGACCAAAAAATGATTTACACCAAATTAGTTGGTAATAATGATGTGGATGATTTGATTACAGAAATTTTTGAAACAGAAAAAGGTGTAGATTTTCTTCACGCCAGAAATTCAGAAGCCTGTTGCTTTATTTGTAAAATTGAAAGACTATAAAAATGCACACACCTAAATTATTTGAAATTACTGACAACAAAATTATTGAACAATTCATAAAAGAAAATGGTTTTGCAACTTTAATTACCAAAGGGTCTGATTTTCCAACAGGCACACATATTCCAATTGAATTAGAGATAAATGATAAAGGAGATAAAATTTTGGCAGGACACATTTCAAAAACAAACTTACAATGGAACGAATTTGAGAATGACCCTAATATTTTAGTCATATTTCTTTCGCCTATTAATCATTATATTTCTTCTTCTTGGTACAAGCAACCCAATGCCCCAACTTGGAATTATTTAAGTGTACATATTAGTGGAAAACTAAAAATAATACATGGTGACGACCTTTGGAATTCAGTAGGTAGATTAACTGATAGATATGAGCAAGAATCAAAATGTCCCATTTCTTTAGACACTTTACCTCCATCGGTGCAAAAACAAATTAATGGAATAGTGGGATTTGAAATAAGCATTGATAAGGTTGAATCTCAATTTAAACTAAGCCAAAATAGAAAGGAAGAAGACTTTAAAAACATTATTAAAGAACTTAGATTAAGCAATGATTTGAGTGCTTCATTAATGGCAGACACAATGGAAAGAGAAATGAAACATTCAAAATTGGACTTGCAACAAAAAAGTGGACATTTAGTTAAGAGTCATGCTGCTACTTTTTGATTAAACATTTCGATTTCAAATTCTTCTATAGTTTTATACCCCAAAGTGGAGTGTATTCTTC
>MAAC01019320.1_pt1 | contig 67751 bp, 79 predicted proteins | sample 1115981 | NCBI WGS metagenome assembly MAAC01 (sample SAMN04961126, study PRJNA320927) | seawater metagenome | isolation source: sample BD02T64 sea water enriched with oil for 64 days | place: USA:Gulf of Mexico | collected 2013-07-27
ATGGAAGGCCACCCGCCAATAGCTTCTAAGAACACGGCGAAAAGCGATTTTCGAGGGGGAACCCGGCGCGAGACGACGTCGGACGAAAATCCGAAAATCTCATCCTGAGCATCAAAAGCATTTTCCATCATCCGTGCAAGGAATGCATCATCTGCCGAGGTGGCGTCGGGAAGAGAATCCATCGCGCCCGGTCTTGCGGACTGAAACAAGTCTTCAAGCATAGCTTCACTATCAACCTGCGGTTTTTCTGTTCTATCATTCATCATGAAACCCCAGTTCATCCTGTTTTCCCGCCAGCTTTTCGACCAGCGCCCGTTTACCCCGAGCCGTTAGGCTTTCAACAGCCTCAACACCGACCCCAATGACCGCCGCAATTTCAGGGTTTGAGAAGCCTAAAATATGACGCAATTCCACCGCGATGCGCTGCCGCTCCGGCAGCGTTTCCAACGCGTTATACAGCGCCTGACGCCGTGCGCCCTGTTGCATCTTGGCCTCCGCACCATCTTCAGGTTCGGTCGCGGGTTCCGGCAAATCATCCGTATTCTGCACGCTATCGCGTTGCTTACGATACCAATCGATACATAAATTGGACACGACCTGATACAGCCAGGTTGAAATCCGTGCACGATCTTTTTCCCAGCTTCCAGAGACTTTCCAAAGCCGCAACAGGGCCTCTTGCGCGATATCTTCCGCAACAGCACGATTGCCAATTTTACGCATCGCAAAGCTCAGACTGATCGGCGCGAAACGTTGTGTCAGCACACGCGCAGCCGTACGATTCCCGGCCGCAAACTGTGCCAACAGCTGCGCTTCGTCTTCCGGCGTATTGCAATCAAACGGCATCGTCATTCTCGGATATTAGCCCCTACCCATTGGCGGCGTAAACCTCCCCCATGCGTATCGCTGGGGGAGGTCCATTGGTAGATTAGTTGCTGTGATGGCCACCCTGACCTCGCCCACCGCGGCGGCTCTGCATGTGTTGTTTTGCAGCCTCAAACTCCGTGCTGGATATTGTACCATTACCGTCTGCGTCAAAGCGTTCAATGAAACCCTGCCGATTTCCAGATTGACCACCTTGTCCGTGGCCACCACGTTTGCCCCGGCGACCTTCGCCACCTTCCGGAAGTTCATCCATGGACAACATACCATCATCATTTTCATCAAAGCGCTCAATCATCCGCGCGCTGCGTTGTGCTGCGCGTTCGCTCGCAGCCTGTTCAATTTCTTCCGCACTCAACAGGCCGTCGCTATTGGTATCGGTCATGGCAAAGCGTTCCGCTTTACGCACAGCATGAAAGGCTGTGAACTCTTCCTGCGTGATCTCACCATTGCCATCTTGGTCAACTGCGTTGAATTCGATCACCGGGCGTTCTCCGCCGCCATTGCCAACAGACATCGCAGGTACAACCGCGCTCAAAGTGAAGCCCGCAGCAATTGCACCCACGGTCAGGGCCAGCTTTGCAGTGCCTGTTTTATTTGTAGAACGTTTCATGTCGTTACCTCATTTTAGCCAACGCCTTGTGACGTTTCAAAAGTAAAACGCGCCACCGCCAGATTTCCGTCGCACAAAAGCAATGTTTTTTAATAAAGCTCCCCTGCGACATCGGAGACCTTAGCAATTTCTTATGAAATCCCGTATGAGATCCGATAGCTTACTGACCTCTGAGGAAACGCGAATGACAGATTCAACAAGCAACATTGGAACCGTTCTCCCACTCGAGGATCGCCCGTTAAAGGCGACTTTGTTGCGTGGATGGCGTCGCCGGTGCCCGAATTGTGGTTCTGGCCCTATGTTTAAAGGGTATCTGAAGGTGCGTGACACCTGTCCTTCCTGTGAAGAAAATTTGTCGCATCACCGTGCAGATGATGGCCCTGCTTACCTGACCATCCTTGTTGTTGGCCATCTGATGGCCCCGTTGATTCTTGTGGTTTATGAGAATTTCCGACCAGAACCCCTGACCCTTGCCACGATATTTACGGTTGGCTGTGTCGGTGCATCGCTGTATCTTCTGCCGAGATTAAAAGGCATTGTCGTCAGCTACCAATGGGCGAAGCGCATGCATGGATTTGGAAAGTAACTCCGATCCAGAACCAGCAGGAGAAGGCGATGACCATCGATAAAACGGCAATCCGCAATGCCTCGACCATCATTCTTGTGCGCAAGTCACCAGAGGGGAAACCCAGTGACGCACAGGTTCTAATGGGGCAACGTGGTGCCAAGGCCGCCTTCATGCCAAACAAATTCGTCTTTCCTGGTGGTGCCGTGGATGCGGGCGACGCAGATATTGCACTCGCTAACGAAATCTCAACCAGTTGCAAAACACGCTTGGCTGAGGATGCCGATCCGAACCTCGTTTCGGCGTTGCAAATTGCTGCTATCCGCGAGTTGTGGGAAGAAACGGGTCTGATCCTTGGGGTTCCCGGTCGCTTTGAAAATCCGCCAGAAGACTGGGAGAGCTATGCGGCTTCCGGTTTTGCGCCTGCAGGCGACGCACTAAAATTCGTCTTCCGTGCCATCACCCCCCCTGGTCGCCCCCGTCGGTTTGATGCACGTTTCTTTATGGCCGATGCCAGCGCGATCCAAGGCGATGCAGATGATTTCACCCATGCCTGCGACGAACTTTCCGCGTTGCAATGGATCCGCCTAGAAGATGCGCGTCACTTTGACCTTCCCTTTATTACCGAAGTTGTTCTGGCCGAAATTCACGCCCGCCTTAGTGGTGAAAGTCGTGATCCGGGTGTGCCGTTCTTCCGCAACGATGATGAGGAAAGCCTATTTTTACGCCTTGGCGGCACCCACCCATTGGCAGCGCAAATCCGTGACGTCAGCCTTAAATCACAACAATAAGCAGTAGAATTGAGGCGGTGATCAAACCCATCGCCAGTAATTCTCGCTTACTGGTTTTTTCCTTGAACACCAGCACACCTGCAATAAAGCTGAACAGCAATTCAATCTGCCCGACCGCTTTCACATAGGCGGCGTTTTGCAGTGTAAAGGCCGCAAACCAGCAAAAGCTACCCACCATAGAGGTCAGCCCCACAAGCCCAGCAACCCGCCAATGACGCAATACTTTCGTAATTTCACCGCGCTCACGCGCCGACAGCCAGACCATCATGATAATCGCCTGAAAACTTGCCACCAGCGCCAATGTTGTGCCTGCACTTAACACCACATCATCAACGCCCAGAGACAGCGACGCCCCACGATACCCAGTAGCGGAAAAGGCGAACAGCACCCCTGATCCAAGCCCAAGCCCAGACGCACGGTTAAACAGTCGCTGGCTCCAGTGTGTTGTGCCGCCCTTCGGTGGATCCGACAGCAAGATCACCCCCCAGAACCCAATGGCAATGGCAAACAGCCCGCCGGTACTTACGCCCTCGCCAAGCACCAGAAAGCCAACAATGGCAGTTTGCACGACCTCGGTTTTCTTAAATGTAATGCCAACAGCGAAGTTGCGTTCGGCAAACAAGGCCACCACACACATTGTCGCCAAGATCTGAGCCAAGCCACCCGTCAGTGCATAGGGCCAAAACTTTGCCGGGATGTCAGGCAATGCTTGCCCGCTTACCTGCGCGTAAATCACGATCAAAATACAGACCAGCGGCGCGGAAAAAATGAACCGTGAAAACGTCGCCCCAGCCGTTGAAAACGAGGTCGATTTCAGGTGTTTTTGCAACATGAACCGCAGATTTTGTGAAAAAGCCGCGGCTATTGAGATCCAGATCCAAGTTTCCATGCGCGCTTAGTGCCAGTCAGCCCCAAGAAAGTCGAGCGTGTTAATCTTGCCGCCACAAAGGATGCGGCACAGGATCCTTCCGTTTCAGGAAATATTTCCGAAATATCTCGGCGTAAGACCGGTAAACATATCCATCATTGCGGGCCAGATACCGATCCTTATTCTTACGATAATAGTCCCACAAACGATACCAAGGAACCGCAGGGTGCATGTGATGCACCACATGCAAATTATTGTTCAGAAACAAAAATGCCAATAGTCCACGATCTTCGATGATCACCGTACGAGCACGAGCGCGCTCATGGGCTTGATGCTCAAGGAAAGTACGGATTTTTAGAATGGAAAGCCCGCAATACGCCGCCAAAATATACAGCCAGATTGGCATCTGCCCGTAGGCCGCCAGCCAAACAGCTATGATCGCCACGCCCGGAATATGCAACAACCAACCATTCAAGACCATCCGGTTCCCCTGACAGATTTCACGCCAATCTGACCTCGAAAACACAATCACAGAAATCGCAGGGCCCAACAGAAGCCGCCCAGCGAGTGTGTTGTTCAAGTTCAAAATAACTTGCTGCCATTTTGGTAAGTTTTCCCAAACTTCAGGATCCTGAAAATTGCTTTCAGGGTCATCATATGGATCAGTTAGGATCGAATCCTGATGATGTGCTAAATGCGTATCCCTGAAGCGTAGATAGGGGATGCAGAGGCCAGGCGCTGGAAAAACCAACGCTTCTGACAAAATCCGGTTCGCGAATGGATGGCCGTGCAACACCTCATGCTGAAGCGACGAATGCAAAGTAATCGCTAGCATCGTCGTAAAAAATCCCAATGGAAGCCACAGTGCGGAAAGCCACGTCGTGCCCAACGCCCAAAACAGATAGCACGCTAGTATTAGGGTGAATGTAGGCCACTCTACGACCTTATAAGAAGTAGTTTTCTTCGTCATTTATTCCTGTCTTTCAAAGGGGATACGCCCCCAATTGATACGGTTCCACACACGTTCAAACACGATATAAACCGTCAAACCAATCAAAGCGTTCGCCAGCGCCATTGCCCCTCCAGTTACGACCGATCCCGTAAAGAAATACCCAACGATAAGCATCGTAAACAAGCCCATCACTTGCCATACAATCGCTTTTGTCCAGGTTCTTTTTTGGGTTTCCATCTGCGCCTACTAAGTAATTCTATTCCAAACATGTAGCGCCATTCGCGAGAATAAGGTATCTAGTGGTTAGTAAACAAAATTCACCATACATGAATTTATAAAACAATGATGCATAAATTAGACAAAAGAGATCGCGCCTTACTGTTTCGTCAAAGACTTACGCACGCCTTGTCGTTGACAGAATTAAACCGCAGCAGCCTTGCCCTTGCGGTTGGTGTGGATCGTTCGACCATTTCACAACTTTTGGGCAGCGATGGCCCGCGCCTACCCAATGCCCAGGTTGTGGCAGAATGCGCGGCTGCCCTTGGTGTCTCAGCTGACTGGCTTTTAGGCCTCACGGATAGACCTGAACGTTCTGCCGATTTATTGGCATCTTCATTTCAAATAACAGCAGCCCCACGGGCAATGGTTGATGAACAGATCCTCGCCTGGCATCAAGAGGCCGCAGGCTACAAGATATGCCACGTCCCCGCCACGATGCCTGATGTCTTAAAAACCCACGAAATGCTACGTTGGGAATATGCGCCACAACTGGCCCGCACGGCCCGCCAAGCCATTGGGGCCGCGCAGGACCGGCTGCAACTGATGCGAGACGACCTTTCCGATTTTGAAATCGCAATGCCTGTGGATGAGTTAAACGCCTTCGCCCGCGCCGAGGGATATTATCACGGCCTGCCTGTGCAACATCGGATTAACCAAATCGACCGAATGCTCGAACTACATGAACAGTTTTACCCAAAGCTTCGGATTTATCTCTTTGATTCCAAGAAACTATTTTCGGCACCAATCACCGTGTTTGGTCCACTCCAAGCCGTGATTTACCTTGGTCAAAGCTATCTGGCATTTCGTGACAAAGAACGCGTCGATTCACTACGCAATCACTTCGACAGCCTTGTGCGTGCAAGCGAATATGACAGCAGACAACTGCCTGATCGCCTTAATTTGCTGCGGAAAAACGTCCGATAATCGCAACACACAAGCGTAAATCGGCCCAATAATCAGCAAAGTGGATTGAACTATTCACAAGTTTAAGTCATGTTTTCTACAGACTTCGCACATCTCAGAGAGGGCATAAGCCCCACAGCGTAGACAAAGAGGCAAACAATGAAACTCATTCTTCCCGTGGCGCTTTGCGCTATTATCGCTGGCTTCGCACCAGCATCAGCAGGCAGCATTGAAAACGCCTGTAATTCTTCTGATCGTAACGCCGCCAATCAACAGCTTTGCGGCTGTATCCAAGATGTTGCTGATCTGACATTGAGCGGCGGCGATCAACGTATGGCCGCGAGCTTTTTCCAGGACCCGCATAAAGCGCAAGAAATTCGTCAGTCTGATCGTTCCAGCCACGAAAGCTTCTGGCAACGTTACAAAAATTTTGGCCAAACCGCCGAAGTTTACTGCCGTAGCTGATCCGCTTTTACGCGTGCAACAAATGCTCTGGCAGCGGAGTGAATTAACGCGAACGCTGCCGGGTAATCCCCTGTGTGCCAAGGATCTGCGATCTCGTTCGGGGCATCTTGAGCACAAAAGTCCGTGAAGCCGATGATCTTAATTTCAGCCCTATCAGCCAAGTTCGCCTTCAGGAAAGACACAACTGATTTGTCCATTCCGACCATCAGATCAAAATCTGAATAATCTGCAGTGGTAACTTGGCGAGCCTGCAAACCACTAAGATCATACCCCGCAGCCAGTGCAATCTTCTGCATGGCAGAGGTCGCAGGGGCACCAAGGCGATCAGCGGAAATGCCCGCGCTGTCCAGATGCAACGCCAGCCCGTCCTCAGATGCGATTTTCCGCACCAAGGCCTCAGCAGCCGGAGAGCGGCAGGTGTTTCCATGACAGACAAACAGAATGCGCATAATCTCTCCTGATGTCAGAGCCCGACGATCGGGCCCTGACTATATTCACATCAATTGCTGTGATCGCCGTGAGACATTCCGCCCATTTCGGCCTGACGTTCTAGATCAACAGGAATCTCCACAGTCACTTCGCCAGCGCTTTCAAAAACCAGCGTTACGCTTAGCATATCGCCTTGCACAAAGCTTTGGTTTAGCCCCATGAACATAACATGATCGCCACCACGTTGCAGCATATGGGTTTCGCCAGCGGGAATCACAAAGCCTTCTTCAACTTTACGCATCTGCATAACGCCGTTGCCCGCATCAATATGTGTGTGCAACTCAACGCGTTTTGCAACATCAGAACGTACGCCGATCAAGCGATCATCTGCATCACCATTATTCATAATTTCCATAAATGCACCACCGGCCATCGCCGAAGGACTGGCAGAACGCGCATAGGCGTCATGCACCATGATATCGCCAGCAAAGGCAGGAATGGCCGTCAAAATAAGCGCAGCAGCGCCCAGAAAAGATTTCAGTTTCATGTGTTTTCTTTCAGTGTGTTATTGGGAAAATACCCAAATTTCAGGATGGATTCACACAGAAAGAGGGGGTCCACGGGCAAATTGGGAAACATCGCAATCTTGGCATTGAGCGCCCGCCGTCACCGCATAGAATCGAAGCTTCAATACTCGCGATAGGCTTTGTGTTTCCGGTGTCTCAGTAGGTGCGAGATCCATATAGGAAAGGGCACAATCGGGGCAATATAGCGCCGGGCCAACCGGCTGATTGTCAGCATCAACCGTAATAACCTTTGGCCCGTAACCAGTGCAGATCACAGTCTGCCCTGCAACCATCGCATGCCCACGCGCAACAGCCATCGTACCGCTGGTCACAAGGATCAGCACCGACAGAAGACATGCAAACAGAGAGCGAGTATGGCGTTTCATAGGTTGGTCATAAACCGGTTTCCGCGCTAGGTGAACCCCATGCGACAACGTCACCCTAAAACAGCCCCAAAACGAAAAGCCCCGTCATTTCTGACAGGGCTGAAATCGTGTAACTTCTGAAAAGAAATCAGACTGCGGCTTGTGCCTTAGCGATATCTTTTTTGATTTTCAGTGCGCTGACTGAAAGCTCAGTGTCTTTTGCTTTTGCCATGAATGCGTCCAGACCACCACGGTGATCAACGGTGCGCAACGCAGCAGCTGAAATACGCAGACGAAAGCCGCGATCCAGAGTTTCGGACTGCAGGGTAACGTCATTCAGGTTCGGCAGAAACCGGCGACGTGTTCTGTTTTTAGCATGGCTGACATTGTTGCCAGTCATCGGGCCTTTTCCGGTCAATTCACAACGGCGCGACATATGCGACTTCCTTGTCTGAGGGGGTGGCAGAACCACCCACGATCTGTTCAGGCATTGGAATCTCCACGCCCATAAATTCTTCAAAGAGGCTAATAATAGGAATCACAGGGGGCGTCAACCGCTCGACCCGCGATCCATGCGCATTATACGTTTAAATGCGCATATCGTGGAAAATAACGTCCAAACCAACGAGAATTCAACTCATTCCCCTGACTTCGACCTATAAAAGTGCCATGATTTCAGCCGCTGCATTCGATGCATCAGCCTTCCCTAGGGCTACCATGTCCCCAAGTTCCGACATCCGCCCTGCAACAATTGCGTCGCTTGTCAGTCGTGCCAATAGATTCTGTCGTACTTCTTCCTCAAACCAATAACGCGCCTGTTCCGCCCGCCGTCTGGTCCAGTGGCCTCCCGATTTTCGCCATGCTGCCAAACCAGACATCTCATCCCAGGCTTCCTGCAACCCATTCCCCTCCCAAGCAGAAACCGTTGTTGCTTTCGGAAATCCTTCCGGATCATAGGCCCGTTTACGCATAAGTCGCAGCGCGCCTGCGTAATCCGCGCAGGTGCGTGTCGCCACATCCTTCAGCGCGCCATCCGCCTTATTCACAAGAATCATATCCGCAACTTCCATGATCCCGCGCTTAACGCCTTGCAATTCATCCCCTCCTGCAGGCGCCATCAACAAGATGAACAGGTCTGACATTTCTGCAACCGTGGTTTCAGATTGCCCAACCCCCACGGTTTCGATCAAGATCACATCGAATCCCGCGGCTTCGCATAGAACAACCGCCTCACGGGTGCGCCGCGCAACACCACCAAGCTCCGTTTGGCTGGGGGAAGGCCTGATGAACGCATTGCGATCCCGCGAAAGCAGATCCATTCGGGTTTTATCCCCTAGAATTGAACCGCCAGATCGCGTGGAAGATGGATCAACGGCCAACACAGCAACCTTCAGCCCCTGCCCTGTCAGCATAAGGCCAAAGCTTTCGATAAAGCTCGACTTTCCGACACCCGGGGTTCCCGAAAGCCCAATTCGCAAGGCTTGCCGTTCTCCCGCGGCTTCCCGCAACTTTGCCAACAATGCCTGCGCTTGCGCACGATGATCAGCCCGACGGCTTTCCACCAAGGTAATAGCACGCGCCAACGCCCGGCGTTCACCAGCTACAATTCGCTCTGCCATATCCGCCAAATCCATCGACGTGCCCCTTTGTTCTTTTGTCATTCGTCATTTATGACAACCACCATCATGACACACAAGCTTGATCCTGCCCGCCCACTGCGGCAATAAGCCATTATGTCTACAGGTTTCGCCCTTCCCATAGATGACGTCTTGCCAGAGCTGTTACAGGCTATTTCCAGCCATGGCCAAGCCGTTCTGCAAGCCCCGCCTGGGGCTGGTAAAACCACAAAGGTGCCGCTGGCACTGTTGGATATTATTCCGGCCCCCGGTCGTATCTTGATGCTTGAACCGCGTCGCCTTGCTGCCCGCGCCGCCGCCGCACGCATGGCTGAAACACTTGGGGAAATAACGGGCGAGACAGTGGGTTACCGTATTCGCGGTGAAAGCAAGACCTCGGCCAGAACGCGCATTGAGGTTGTCACCGAGGGTATTCTCACCCGCATGATCCAGACCGACCCAGAGCTCACGGGTATAAGCTGTGTGATTTTTGACGAATTTCACGAGCGATCCCTAAATGCCGATCTTGGCCTGGCATTGACCTGTGAAATCCGCGCGGCCCTGCGCGAGGATCTGCGCCTGATTGTGATGTCCGCGACCCTAGATGCCGCGCCTGTGGCTGCAATGCTTGCTGATGCGCCGGTCATCACGTCAGAAGGCCGCGCCTTCCCCGTTGAAACCCGCTGGCTCTCACGTCCCCGGCCACAGAAACAACGCCTTGAAGAGGCAACTGCCAATCTAATCCTTGAAGCCCTTGCTGCGGAAAAGGGTAGCCTGCTTGCCTTCCTTCCTGGCGAAGGCGAAATTCGCCGCACCGAGGCATTGCTGAAATCAAAACTCCCCCCTGATTGCAAAATTTGCCCTCTCTATGGTGCTATGGATTTCAAGGCACAACGCGATGCAATTCGTCCCGCCGCCAGCGGGCGCAAAATCGTGCTCGCGACCTCCATCGCTGAAACCTCCCTGACGATCGACGGCATTCGCATTGTTGTAGACGCCGGGCGTTCCCGCCGGGCACGCTTTGATCCGGGATCGGGAATGTCACGCCTCGTGACCGAACGTGTCACAAAAGCAGAAGCCACCCAACGTCAAGGCCGCGCTGGTCGTCTGACCCCTGGGGTCTGTTATCGTCTCTGGACCAAAGGCGAGGAGGGGGCGTTGGCCGCTTTCCCCCCTGCTGAAATCGAAAGTACTGACCTCACGGGCTTAGTGCTTGAGCTTGCACTTTGGGGCACGTCAAACCCCACGGAACTGGCTTTCGTAACGCCCCCAGATTCCGGCATGTGGGACAGCGCCCGCAGTTTGCTGAACGCACTTGGGGCGTTGGATGAAAAGGGGGCGATCACCGCCCATGGTCGTGCTCTTGCCACCCTGCCCCTACATCCACGCCTTGCGCATATGTTAGTGATTTGTGGCCCTAATGCCGCCCCACTGGCCGCCCTTCTGGCTGATCGAGATCCTCTGCCACGTGCTGCGCCCGCAGATCTTTCTTTGCGGATTGCCGCAATAAAAGACACCTCACGGTTTATGTCTGAATATGGGTTCTCGCCCGATCGGGGAACACTTTCACGCATCAAGGAAGAGGCCCGTCGACTTGCCCGGTTCTGCCCGAAGAAACCAACTAAGCATAACTATTCTACAGCTGAAATGGCCGCTCTCGCATACCCTGACCGCATCGCCTTGCGCCGCGCCGGGGAAGAGCCTCGGTTTATAATGTCTGGTGGCAAAGGGGCTCTGCTTCATGCTGAAGATCCCCTCGCCAACCAACGGCTTATGGTTGCTACAGATCTGGATGGTGATAAACGCGAAGCCCGCATTCGCTTGGGTATCGCGATTTCCGAAAGTGAAATACGCGCCCTTTTTTCCGACCAAATCTTTCAAATGCAAACTTGTCTATGGTCGCGTCGAGATGACCGGACCCTCGCCCGGGACCAAGAACGCCTTGGCGCAATTACATTGACGGATCGAACGTGGAAAGATGTTCCACCTGACACTATCGCAACTGCAGCCCTTGAAGGCTGGCAAGACCTACGCCCCGCGTTTTCAAAAAAATCCCGCTTATTTTTGGCCCGTGCACGCCTGATGTTAGGCCATGCAGATTGCCCCGACCTGTCAGATGACGCCCTATATGAAAATGCCGCAGACTGGCTCCTCCCGTGGCTCAGCACTACAGAAAAAACGCCGCGCAACAGTCGGGAACTGCGGGCGTTTGAAACCTTTGAAGCGTTGCGTAACTATGTGCCCTACCCCCTCCTAATGGAGCTTGACCGTTTGGTACCTGCCCACTTCACCAGTCCCCTCGGCAACCGCATCGCGATTGACTACAGCGGCGAAACCCCGGCAATTGAACTCCGCATTCAGGAAGTATTTGGCACCACGCAACATCCCTGTGTCGGCACCCCGCCACAGCCATTGCGCATGACCCTGCTTTCCCCTGCCCGCCGTCCGGTCCAAGTCACATCCGACCTACCCGGTTTCTGGAAAACCTCTTGGGTGGACGTGCGCAAGGATATGCGGGGCCGTTACCCACGACATCCTTGGCCCGAAGATCCGACAGAAGCCCCACCAACTCTGCGCGTAAAACCACGTAACAAGTGACTGTCAATCTTTGCCGGAATTTTTCACGATTACTTTGCTGTTTCCGAGGTGCCTAGAGGACAGATCAACCTAGTTTTTGTGCCCAAGGACCATGGTATGTACCATGTTTATCTAGACGTTCGAACCCATGAGCACCGAAGAAATCTCGTTGCGCCTGAACCATATTGGTCGTGCCTCGTGCTTGACGCATTGTGTCAAACCAAGCCAGTGCCGCCGAGAATCCAGGAACCGGAAGCCCGTGCATAACCGCTGCCGCAACGACACGCCGCATAGCACCACTCCCCTTAGCCAAAGCGACTTGAAAAGCGGGTGCAAACAACAACCGCCCATCCGGCAAACCCATCCGGAACGCATCAGAAATATCATCCAACAAGGCGGAACGGATAATACAGCCAGCACGCCAAACCTCTGCAACCCGCGCCATATCGACCTGCCAATCATACTCATCTGACGTAGCGGTTAGCACCTGAAACCCTTGAGCATATGCAATAATTCGAGCCGCAAGCAAAGCAGCTTCTAGATCTTGCCGGTCAAACAGCAGATCGCGTTCCTTGGTTGTTTTTTTGTGCGGAAACAGCACACCCCCCCTAACGCGAGCCTCCAGATCAGCTGACCAACCGCGTGCACCAACCGCAGCTTCAATTACGCTGGCCGACTGGCCAAGCGAAAGAGCTTCAATCACAGTCCAGCGCCCGGTGCCTTTTTGTCCTGCTTTATCCAATATCACATCAACGATTGGCGTGCCGGTATCAGGGTCTGCTGTTTGAAGAATTTCGGCGCTGATTTCCATCAAATAGGAACTCAATTGGCGCTCATTCCACAGTTCAAACAGCTTTCCAACCTCGCCCGAGGAAACCCCTTCCCCATCGCGCAAAAGGCCATACACCTCTGAGATCAACTGCATATCGGCATATTCAATGCCGTTGTGGACGGTTTTAACAAAATGTCCAGTTCCATCTGGTCCAAGCCAATCGGCACAAGGATCATCTTCAAATTTTGCAGCAATCGCTTCGATCATCGGTCGGATAGGTGCATAGCTTTCCGCAGCACCCCCAACCATAATAGAAGGCCCATACCGCGCCCCCTCTTCACCGCCAGACACGCCCATCCCGATAAAATGCAGCCCTTTTTCGGAAAGGCGTTTTGCACGTTTACGGGTATTATGAAAATTTGCATTTCCAGCATCAATAATTGTATCGCCCGGTGCAAGTAGCGGCGTGTATGCCTCAATAATTGAGTCAACGGCTTTTCCGGCAGGCACAAGAAGAATAAGCGAACGCGGCGGGGTAAGTACGGCGACCATTTCTTCAGGGGATTTTACACCAACCAATTTGTCAGCCAAAGCGCCGGCTTCGTGCAAAAAGCGATCAACTCGCTCCGGACGCAGTGTTGTGATCGCCAATCCAAACCCATGTTCAGCAATGTTTAGCGCCAAAGCACTTCCCATAGTACCAAGCCCAATAAGGCCCACATTCGTTTTACCCATAATAACTTATCCCAATTTCTGTTGACGTATGATTGGGTAGAATTAAAAAAAGATCAAACTAGAAGGTTCGAAAGGCAACACAATTGCAGTGGGATTATGTGTTACAACCTTCAAACATGCATCGCGCTCCAAGTCTTAGCCTGCCTGCCATCACGTTCGTTGATCAGGGTCTGCGCGAGCGACTGAATACTTCGGCTGAGATTTTCGATCCCGCTGAGTTTTGAATTGATGGTGCTCTGGAAGGCACCAAGCTGTTCAATGATATCCGACAAGCTTTCCCCGCCACTTGGCAGACGCGCGCTTTCAATCTTGCACATCACTCGCGTCATGCTCAATCCTGAAATATAACGACGCATAACAGTGATTGCCGCGGCAATGCGCTCTGCCTCCTCAGCAATCTTTCTCATTCCGCTATTTGCTTCCCGTGTCTGCTCTACAGACAATTGATACAGACTTTTCTTTTCTTTGAATACGTCACGTGTACCCAGACGGCGACGCTCCTTTTCAAACTCATCTGCCGCTTCCTGTAAAACTTTTGCGGTGCAGTTTAACATCCAACATTCATCGATCGTATCACGTATTCTGGCAAAATCACTGCGCGGATCGGCCACAAAGTTATTGAACCAAGCAGAAATTTCCTGCGACATCGCCCAGTAGTTCTGAGAAAGCACGCTGATCGCGCCTCCAGCAGCTTCTAGACGAGTTGCAATGACCCGCAAATTGGTCGGAATTGTACCGATTGCTTCAAATGCCAGGGAAAGTCCGGCCGTTTCCTTTTGGAGATCCGAGGCGAAGTTAAGCATACTCTGAAAACGCGTTTTACTCGCGTTTGGATGCCTATTTAGCAGCCCATCGCGGCTTTCTAGTTCCTGCGCTAGGACCTGACTGCTAAAGGCTGAATAGTCGAGAAAGCCAAGCTTCTGAATTTCAGAAATAATAAAATCTGCGCTTTCCTCTGGTGAAGACTCGCCCTCTTGTTCTTTCGCCAACGCTTTCTCATAAACCGCTTCGACCGTTCCTAAGAATTCCGTAGAAGGTTTAATCCGGACCGAAAGATAACCATCACTATAGGGTAAAACCACGGCAAAGACCCAGTAATACAAATCATCTTTGGTTCGATTCTTGACATAGGCTCCCATGGGCTTGCCCGCTTGAATTGTTTGCCAAAGAAGGTGGAAAACACCTTTGGGCATGTCTTCATGGCGAATAATTTTATGTGGCGCCCCAATCAGTTCGTCCCAAGTGTAATGCGAAATGTCTTGGAACAGATAATTGCCAGAAAGAATGACCCCACGATCATCCATGTGAGAAAAGAAAATTTCGTGGGCATTAAAAGGTGCTTCTCCGCTTTCGGGGCGGAAAACATCACGTTTTTCAAAAAAACTCATATGCAGATACCCTGTTTCACCCCGTATGCGCCCCATTTTGGAGCAGCTTCGCGAGTGTTTTAACCAAGAGTTATTGCTGCAGGATTAACACGGTGAATGCCGGGCACGTTTTCGCACCCGGCATAAAATCACTTCCCGAGGCACCAGCGCATCACGGCTTTTTGGGCGTGCAGGCGGTTCTCGGCCTCGTCAAAAACCACGGAACTTGGGCCATCCATCACAGCATTTGTCGCCTCTTCATCGCGGTGTGCGGGTAGGCAATGCATGAATAACGCATCATCTTTGGCTTGGGCCATTAATTGTTCGTTCACCTGATATCCACGCAATTGATTGTGGCGACGTTCCCGCGCAGATTGCGGATCATGCATAGAAACCCAAGTATCTGTGACAATCAAATCCGCGCCTTCTGCCGCCTTATGCGGGTCGCGTTCGATAAGGATATTTGCACCTTTTGCACGGGCTTCCTCAATGAATACCACCTCAGGATCCAACGGTTCAGGGCCGGTAAATGTCAGGTCAAACCCGAACTGCCCCGCCGCATGGGCAAAACTGGCAAACACGTTATTACCGTCACCGGACCAGACAACTTTTTTACCTTTGATCGGACCATTGTTTTCCTCAAATGTCAGGATATCCGCCATGATCTGACATGGGTGCGTGCGATCGGTCAGACCATTGATCACCGGCACAGTCGCATGTTCGGCCAGCTCCAGCAGTGTCTGCTCCTCGAACGTGCGGATCATGATCATGTCAACATAACGCGACAAGACGCGGGCGGTATCAGCAATCGTTTCGCCATGGCCGAGCTGCATATCAGCGCCGGACAATACCAACGTCTGCCCACCCATCTGACGCACCCCAACATCAAAGCTGACACGCGTTCGAGTTGACGGTTTCTCAAAAATCAGCGCAACCATATGATTTTTCAGCGGTTGTTCTGCGTCCGGCGTACCTTTGGGTTGACCCGCGCGCGCTGCTTTCATCGCCGCAGCCGTGTCGATCATATAGCGCAGATCGTCCGGCGCAGTTTTGTTAATGTCTAGGAAATGTTTCATATGTCGACCCTCCTTCAGGCCTGATTATTTGCGTGTTCAACGGCTGTCGCCGCCGCATCAAGCCGCTTTACGGCCTCAGAAATTTCGTCATCAGAGATGTTCAGTGGCGGCAGCAAACGCACCACATTATCAGCAGCAGGCACAACAATCACGCCCGCGCCATACCCCGCGTTGACCACATCCATATTCACAGCTTTGCAACGCAGCCCCAGCATCAGGCCCGATCCACGTACAAATTCAAACACCTCAGGATGTGCAGCCACGAGACCCTCAAGCTTCTGGCGCAACAGCCCAGCGCGCCGGCTGACATCGCCTAGGAACTCCGGATCAGAAACGATCTCCATCACTTTACTGCCCACCGCACAGGCCAGTGGATTGCCGCCATAGGTCGAGCCATGGGTGCCCGCGACCATGCCGCTCGCGGCCTCTTCCGTGGCGAGGAGTGCGCCCAGTGGAAAGCCCCCACCAATGCCCTTAGCGACCATCATGATATCGGGCGCAATATAGGCCCATTCATGGGCAAAGAGTTTCGCAGTCCGACCCATGCCACATTGAACTTCATCAAAAATCAGAAGAATCCCAGCCTCGTTACACATTGCACGAAGGGCTTGCAGATCAGCGTTCTCGATTGGGCGGATACCGCCCTCACCTTGAACAGGCTCTACCATGATCGCAGCGGTTTTATCGTTGATAGCGGCCTCTGTACCTTCAACATCACCAAAGGCCATATGCACAAAACCATCTAACACAGGACCAAAGCCTTTAACCATTTTCTCAGACCCAGCCGCAGCAATCCCCGCACTGGAGCGCCCATGAAAAGACCCTTCCCAAGTGATGATTTCAACCCGTTCTGGCTGGCCTTTGTCGTGCCAATATTTACGCGCCATTTTCACGGCCAACTCACAGGCTTCCGTACCGGAGTTGGTGAAAAACACCGTATCTGCAAAAGTTGCCTCTACCAGCTGATCCGCCAACTTCGTTTGCGCCGGAATTTCATACAGGTTCGATGTATGCCACAACTGCCCGGCTTGCGTGGTCAGTGCCTCAACCAAATCCGCATTCGCATGGCCCAGCGCATTCACCGCAATCCCGGCACCCAGATCCAGAAAGCGTCGCCCGTCCGCCTCGATCAGCCAAGAGCCTTCGCCTTTCACAAAAGTCAGGGGAGCGCGCGCATAAGTCGGCAAAACGGAGGGGATCATAGGTGTTTCCTCTTTCAGAAGGCCACATCGGGGATGCAAAAAACAATTGCTGTCAAACCGTTGCGGTCATGTCAAATTGTATTGGTGATGTTTGTGGATTTTACGCGCATTTGGCGCATATGAAGCAGGTTTTTCACGCGAAAAACCCCGGCATCCAAAGATACCCGGTTAAATCAGCGTCGTCGCAGGACGGAGAGGATGATTTGTGAGTTCATACATCCCCTCTAACGCGGCATCTGTTGATGTGCAACCCTTGGTTGCCCTATCTGGCTTGTTCAAATGCCATTCTTCGAACACTGTTGCACTTCAACATACAAATTCATGAGACTATCCGTGTTGAACAATCACAGATTCAAAATCCTCGTCACTTGTCACAACGGTGTGGTGACCTTTCCCATGCGTATCCTCCATATGCCAAACATCACCCGGACCAATGTCTCGTATTTCTCCGTCGCTGGCAGTAACTCGAACACTGCCAGCCAGGCACACCAATTTTTGCGGAATTGGTGTTGGGTGGATCGGTTCATTCCAACCTGATCGGAGACGAAGGAACATCATCTGTGTTGCTGGCTCCGCCTGAGAAACTTCGATCTCTTGTGCGGGAGGGGCGAAGACACGCTCTTTGAGGGGAACCTCAACATCTTGCCAGTGGCTTTCGCCCTCGTCATCAGAAAACAGTTTGTAGAATTTCAAAACACCCTCCTAATTGATTGCGTGGGTTTTTACAGACTGAACAGCGAAACAATCGCCCGCTTGTTGCATTACTCAGCCACCTGAGGCCTGTCGAGTATAGTCATCAGCGTCAAACCAGCCACGCGATGCACTCACCTTAAGATCCTCGCCAATCTCCCATTCTTCCCAGCCTCGAACGCTCAACGGGTTCCCGGTCTTTGCGTCATGCCCAATAAACGTCCAAACAAATATTGCGTGTGTTCCTGAACACCGGATATCGTCGCAAGTCAGCGTTAGATCTGGGACATCCGCATAAAATGCTGCGGCCATTTCCTCAACACGCGAGCGGCCTGTCCATGGATCGCCCGAATTTATTATGATCTCTCCGTCTTGGGCGTAGAATGAAGCCACTGCCTTTGCGGATTTGGAATTCCAAGCGGCGGTATAATTTACCGCCATTTGTGCTACTTCGATTGGGTCAATCATCTTTCTACCTTTCAAATACTATAAATACCCCAACTCTGCCATCCGAGATATTTCCTGTCCAAATTTATTTAAGGATTGGATTTGCATCAGGTTCAGACCGCCCAATAGACCACCTTTTCTAGAACTGTTTCCCCTGCCAGAATTTCGTCACTTGGCGCGGCTCAATGCAATGCATCTCTTGCCTTTCACATCACCACATAGATAAAAACCAAAGTATTCATTGTCGGAAATTTCATGCCAGCCACCACACCCCGCATCTCTCCACAGCTTGCCTCTGTTCTGTTCATGCTGCTCGCATCAGCTTTATTGGCGGGCACCAGTATCCTAGCGAAAACTTTGGGTCAGGGCCTGTTTGCCGCCGATGGCGAAGGGCTGCATGTGTTTCAAATCAGCTTTGGTCGTTTCGCCTTTGCCTTCCTGACCATCGCCATCACAGTCCTGATCTTGCGTCCGCGTTTTGGCCCGTTGGAGCTGCCTCTTCACATCACACGTACTGCAGCGGGGTGGAGCGGCATTACCCTCGCCTTCACGGCCCTTATCTGGATCCCTCTGCCCGATGCCCAAGCCATCAATTTCCTCAACCCGGTCTTCGCAATGATCTTTGCAATCCCCCTGCTGGGCGAAAAGGTTGGCCCCTGGCGCTGGCTGGCCGCCGCCATCGCCTTCATCGGCGCGCTGATTTTGCTGCGTCCATCACCCGCCAGTTTTCAACCAGCCGCCCTTTTCGCCCTCGCTTCTGCGGTGATCACAGGGTTTGAGGTCATCTTGATCAAGCGCCTCAGCGGTCGACAAAATCCATTACAAATCTTGGCAACCAATAATGGCCTTGGCTTTTGTATCGCCTCAATCGCGGCATTCTTCATCTGGTCCACCCCAGCGCCAGCAGAATGGGTCTTAATGGTAGCCCTTGGTTTAACCATGATCTGTGCCCAAGCCTGTTTCATCCAATCCATGCGCCGGGCTGAGGCAAGCTTCGTGATCTCCGTCTCGCTCTCGTCTCTGCCATTCGCAACCCTGATGGATTACCTCGTCTTCGGGACCCTGCCCGACAGAACCAGCCTGATCGGCGCCGTCGTGATCCTATCCGGGGTATTGCTACTTTTCCTCCGCGAGATGCAGGCAAAGGCGCGATAAACCCACCCTCACACCTTCAAGCGCCCTGTCACACACCTGATTTTATCATATCGCGTATTTTCTTTGCTTTCTCAAAATGATCCAATGCGTGGGTCTTAATCCACCACTGGGCGGCTTCCATCAAAAGCTCAGGATCATCATTCTTATTCGCAAAAAACGCATAAAAAGAAAGACCTACGGTGTCGCCTTTCTTCGCAATCTTATCCTCACAAGTCGCAATTGCTTTCGTCCTTAGGCTCGCCCGCATTACATCATCCTTTAAAAAACGCCACGCTAACGCATCCCGTCCAGACACAAAATCCCGAAAAATCGCGCAACCGCTTGTATCCGCCAGCTAGCGCGCTAAAATAAGCGATCTGTAATTCCCTGCGGCCCCTGTCTAACTGCGCTGAACCTTTGGCGTATATCCACAGGCCCCGCGACCCACGCGAGATAAAGGAAGACTTCATGTCCTGGACTGACGAGCGCGTCGAAGTACTGAAGAAGATGTGGGGCGAAGGCCAATCGGCTTCCGTCATCGCAAAAGAATTGGGCGGCGTGACCCGCAATGCTGTGATCGGCAAAGTGCACCGCTTGGGCCTGTCCAACCGTGCCAGCACCACCAAGGCTGCCCCGAAAAAGGATGCTGCGGTAAAACCCGCCGCCAAGCCCCGGACAGCAGCGGCCCCCAAAGTCGCGGCTACACCAAAGCCAAAAGCCGAACCCGAAGTGACGACCCCAGGCACCACCAGCGCGGTTCCTGCACGGGCCATGCAACTTGGTGGCCGTAAGGCGATCATTCCAGCGGGCCAACCTCTGCCCCCGCAACCCTCTGCCAACGAGATCAGCCCCGAAGCCCTCGCCTCTGTGCGTGAAGTCGAAAAAGGCGCGAAGAAATTGAGCTTGATGGAACTGACGGAACGCACCTGCAAATGGCCCATCGGCGATCCGGCCACGGATGAGTTCTGGTTCTGCGGCCTTGGCACACAAACCGGTAAACCCTATTGCGAAGCCCACGTCGGCGTCGCCTTCCAGCCCATGACATCGCGCCGCGATCGTCGCCGCTAATCTGGAACCAACATTAGAATTTCAAAGCCCCGCACCAAAAGGTCGCGGGGCTTTTTCGTACTGGATGCCGCGCCGAGACTAGGGTCGATTTTATGTTCGGAAACATACCCTCTCCTTCGCTCGCTCAGCTCTTCCACTTGATCGAACAGCCAATGGACGCGATCTGGTTCTGCGGGCCTTTCCCGGCCTCAGAAACCAGCTTCATTGCTTCATATAACTCCCGCGGAGCATCTGCCGGAGCAGGGTCCAGACGCGAGACATCTAAGCGCCCACGATACTGCAACCCACCCTGCGCATTGAACCCAAAGAAATCCGGTGTACAGACGGCATCATAGGCCTTCGCGACCGATTGATCTGCATCGTGTAGATAAGGAAACTGAAATCCTGCCTCCTGCGTAAGCTTCTCCATGTTCTCAAAGCTATCCGCCGGATAGGCCTCTGCGTCGTTGGAACAAATAGCCGCAACACCAATGCCCAACGCCTTCAGATCTTTCGCGTCCCGTACCAAGCGATCCAGAAGCGCCAACACAAAGGGGCAATGGTTGCAGATAAACACGATCAGCGTGCCGGTATCACCTGCGACATCCGATAAGGAATGCGTCTTCCCATCCGTTCCCAAGAGCGAAAAGTCCGGCGCTTGCCAGCCAAAATCACAGACCGGTGGGTTTAATGCTGCCATTGTCTTCTCTCCTAGATATCAGTTCCCGCCAAGCAACCCGCGCAGCGCGTCTTTTGCTTCATCCTCAAGGCCACGGCGGATTGAATCTTCTACACTTTCGCCTTCCTCCTGGATGACGCCAAGTTCTTGTTCTAGTTTCTCAGCAGCCTGCGCTTCCAACGCCGCACGTTCTTCAGCCAGCCGCGCTTCAAGTGCCGCTTTTTCGTCAGCCAAGTTCTGATCAATCAGGGCCTGCAAATCAGGGCGGAAACGTGGGTTAGCCCAAGTGCCGTCAATAATCACCGGCACCGTGATACCCGCACTCTCCTCATCCGAGAACACCGCAGGCGTCACCCGATAATCCAGCGTTTGCGCCCCGACCCCAATCACGCCAGCGCCATCCGCGCGAATGCGACTGGCCACGAAAGCCAAGTCATCATTGTGCAGCACACCGTCAGAAATCGTAAAGCTCGCCCCGGCGGAATCAAAGATCGTCTTCTGGCCCTCGCCTTCAAACGACAGATCCAGATTACGCAACATTCCCGCCAGATCCAGCCCGCGTAATTCACCCTGACCAATGGAGAAGCGACCCTCACCAGACAGCCTGTTCATCAACGTATCCATGTTATTACCGGAGGATAAGAAACGCATTTGGAAATCCGCCGTCCCGATCAGACGTTCATACCCCGCAAGGTCAGTTAGCGCAGGTTGCAACGCGATCTGGGCGAAATTCAAGTCCCCCCCCACAGACAGACCATTGCGATTGTTCATCACGAAATTGCCAGCAACAGTACCGTTATAAGCCGCCAGTTGCGCGATCTTAAATTCAATCCGAGAGTTATCCAACGTCGCTGTCGTGCGTGTCGCGCCCAGTTTAAGCGTTCCAAGATCAATGCTTTGCGCGCTAAATCCGATCTGCGCATTCGCCATCGACAGGAATGAAGCGTCAATCACATCATGTGACCAGCCCGCATTGCCAACCGCCCCATTCGCGGGCGTTCCACCTTCTTGTTCCGAGGCAGCGAGGCTAGAAAAATCTAAATCCCCCGCACTTAGCTGCGCCTGAATATTTGGACGCACACCGGCAAGATCGACATCAACATCACCGGTCAAAACGTTCTGATCCAGAGTCAGCGTCGCGTCGCGTAAATGCGCAGTCTGCTCAGCCGTTAGCGTGAAATCTCCGCTCACCGCAATGGCTTTACCAAACCCTCGCGGCACCACAACGGGGGCCTGACCGACAGCCTCATAAACCGACGCCATGTCATCCAAATCGGCACGCAGCGTGCCCTCCAGCGCCAGAGGCATCCAGCCCCCGCGCCCCTCAAATCCGGCCTCAGATCCACCGATCTGAACATCTGCTTTCAACCCGGATACAGCACCATTCAAAAACGGCCCGAACTCTGCAATTGTCGCATCAAGTACCTGATCAACGCCGTTCATTGTCACTTCTAAGTGCACGCGGCCTGCGCCTGCAAACTCAGGCAGGCCCAGTTCCATATTCACATTATTCAGCAGAAAATCTGAGCCGCTTTGGTGATCCAACCAACGTACCGCACCATCGGTGACGATACCTTTGCCAACGGTAAACGCTGGGATAGCACCGTTGTTCACAGGGGCAGAGCCCGCCGTGGGAACAGGTGTGACGCCCTCAAAAGCCCAATTCGGCATACCATCCGCGTCCACCTCAAGCAGCACCTCAGGTGCCACCGCCTCAATTCGCCGGATATCGATGTTTCCGCGTAACAATGACAGGGCATTCACCCCAACCAGAAGTTCATCCGCCTGCAACATCGGGCCATTGTCAGACCATGGTGCATTAGCGATTTCAACCCGCCCGGTGCGCACGCCCAAAACCGGCCAGATCGTCGTTTGTACATCAGGGGAGATTTCAATCGTGCGCCCAGTGGCGGCCTCAAACTGCTCTTTCGCGATCTGCGCAATCTTCTCGCCCGGGACCATCAGCAAGCCAACAATCACGACCACAATCATTATAATCAGACTAATAATAAACCGAGCAATCCAGCGCATATTTCAGCCCCTTACAAAATGCATTTACATTGAATCTAAGCGTCTAACCAGTTGGGAACAAGGGCAAGTCTGCGCGCTCTTTCCCCCTAGCGATCTCTCGCCGGCTGCTAGCGGCGCGTTTATTCGCGTTCGCGTCCGATCAAGCCGGTCAATAGCGCGGCCCCGATGCCGGTTAACATCCAGCCCATCACTTGGATCGGCCAGCGTAAATAATGGCCGAACGTGCCATACCAGCCGCGTGCATAGCTCGGCGCCCAAGCCAATTCCTGGCCCAGCGCATCCAACGGAATGAACAAATCAAACCCATAGCCAATCGCCGAAAACGTCTCATAATCCTTGCCGGGAATGGTTTCGCTCCAAGCCTCGACCGGAAAGGTCGGATTTGCCGCCACACACGCCAAGCAATCAGCAGAGGTCAGAATAATATCCGAATTCGGCACCATCTGCCCGTTGATATAGGCAAGATGGAAGTAGATTATTGAGAACAGGATCGTCCCCAAGGCCCAATAAAACGCCCGCATAGGCTTATGCCCGTATCCGGCCAGTATCTGGAAAATCCACTTGAAAACAAGTGCGAAATCCGCACCAAAACGAGGCCATTCCATTTTCCAAGTCCCATCGGTGGCTGCATAGGACTGCGCCAACTCTGCCCGTGCCAAACGCTTCTCTCGATCAAACAAAACCCGCGCCGCCGCCTGCCGTTGCCCACTCTTTTGATAGTAATTGGCGAGATGGGTGTCGGGCTGGCTGTGGAATGTCGTGTCAATAAAACCGCTCGCATGATTCTCAAGCACCTTTATGCGGTCAGAAACGGACATATCACTTCGCAGCTTTCCATAGTGAAACCCCTCCAGATACAAACGCTTTGGTAACAACCAGCTTTCCAAATCATCCACCAATGAGCCCACATTTGCGTTTCTGAGTTCAAGGTCACCACTGATACACTTCACATCTTTCAGAACTAGATCTGCACCAACGTCCACCCCCCGAAGTATTAAGTCTGCGTGGAATTCACCCTTATTACATATAAACTGACCACCAATGGTCGCACCTAGAAAATCCACATGCCCCGTCGCATGGAAACCTTCCCGCAAGAACACACTCCGCTTCAGCAGTAAGCGTTGCGCATCTAGCCCCGGCATGTGCGAACCTGAAAGAAGCAACCCACCAATTTCAGCATCCACCAACAGAGGGGCCAACGTGAAGCGACATGCTGCCAAATGCAGATTAAGAGGGGATCGACACCCACGCAGATCAAGCAGCCCTGTAATCACTGCCCCCCGCACCCCTACCCCTTTTGCATTAGGCTGGTGCTCATCGCAGCCTCCCATCATCAGATAACGGATCAGCCCCCCTCGGATACTGTTCTCAGGCGTGGCCTCTTCAGACACCTCACCCGCAAAAGAAACCGTCCCATGAATCTTACAGGCAGCAAGCAGCCTCTCCTCCGCCGGGGTCAGCGGGGTTCCATCTAAAATCTCATCAAGCGAAGGGCGGTAAATTTGAAAATCTGTCATTATACTTTTCAATATGGGCTCCGAAACCCCGCCTTGCAACGCTTTCCCAGCAATTGCGCGCACAGATGCTTGCCCTGCCTGCCCCCCACACCTTATAGGGGGGCATGACCAGCAATCCGCCAGAACTTCGCCCCGACCTCGCCCCGCAAATCCGCCTTGGCGACACCGCCCCCCGTGAGGGCCAGCCGCGTATTGGCATGGTCTCGCTTGGCTGCCCCAAAGCCTTGGTCGATAGTGAACGTATCCTCACCCGTCTGCGCGCCGAAGGCTATGCCATCAGCCCCGATTATACCGGCGCCGATGCCGTGATTGTGAACACTTGTGGGTTCCTCGACAGTGCCAAGGCCGAAAGCTTGGACGCCATCGGAGAGGCCCTGTCTGAGAACGGCAAGGTTATCGTCACCGGCTGTCTGGGCGCGGAAGAAGACTACATCCGTGGCACCCATCCCAAAGTTCTCGCGGTCACCGGCCCGCATCAATATGAGCAGGTGCTTGATTCCGTGCACCGCGCTGTGCCGCCGTCCCCTGATCCTTTCGTTGACCTGCTGCCTGCGTCCGGCGTTTCCCTGACGCCGCGCCACTATAGTTACCTCAAGATTTCCGAGGGCTGTAACCACCGCTGCAAGTTCTGCATCATCCCCGATATGCGTGGCCGCCTGCAATCACGCCCCGCCCATGCGGTCATGCGCGAGGCCGAGAAACTGGTCGATGCCGGTGTACGCGAACTACTGGTCATCAGCCAAGATACCTCTGCTTATGGCATGGATATCCGCCATGCTGAGGAACGCGGTCATCGCGCCCATATCCTTGATCTCGCCCGTGATCTTGGCTCGCTCGGCGCTTGGGTGCGGCTGCATTACGTCTACCCCTACCCCTTCGTGCGGGACCTGATACCGCTGATGGCGGATCCGACCAATGGCATATTGCCCTACCTCGATATCCCGTTCCAACATTCCCACCCTGATGTGCTGAAACGCATGGCGCGGCCCGGAATGGCGGAAAGCCTTGGTGAAATTGCAGCCTGGCGTGACACCTGCCCCGACATCACTCTGCGCTCGACCTTCATCGTGGGGTATCCCGGCGAAACAGAGGCCGAGTTCCAGCATCTTCTTGATTGGATGGACGAGGCCCAACTTGATCGTGTGGGTTGCTTCAAATACGAAAACGTCGATGGCGCACGGTCTAATGATCTGCCCGATCACGTGCCGGAAGAGGTCAAGCAAGACCGCTGGGAACGCTTCATGGTTAAGGCCCAGGCGATTTCTGAAGCCAAGCTCGCCGCCAAAGTTGGTCGCGTGATGGATGTGATTGTGGATGATATTGATGAGGACGGCATCGCCACCTGCCGCACCATGGCCGATGCCCCGGAGATCGACGGAAATCTGTTTATTGATGAAGGTGTCGAGGGCGTGAAAGTCGGCGATATCGTCAGCGTTGAGGTCGATGAGGCTGGGGAATATGACTTGTGGGGGTTGCTGCGTAAATAAACGCTTCAAGAGAGCGTTTTAAGCAGCAACGCGCCAAAGCTCCGACAGGCACGACACGTCGGGCTGACTCCCCATTAGTCAAACTCATACTTACAATAACTATTCCACGGGGCATATGAACTATGCCCCGTACCTCTACGCGAATCATCACCTTGTGGGGCACCGAGACCCACAATACAAAATGTAGCCTGCGACACTTTTACACATACTCCAAATCTCAATTGTGAATTGACACCTTTAGATTTACTCAATAATACGGCAGTTAGGCAGTAGTTCATCTCGTTTATTAACTAACGTTGCAACTACACTATCTTTCTGTTAAATTATCCTTGAACGTAAAAAGGCGGAGCGCTTTCCAGAGCAACCCCGCCTTTGAAGAGGTCACGCTCATGCAGCCGTGGCTGAACAAGGGCAAAAATTCTCTCCCATAGTAATGAGAGACTACTCCTACTGCCTTTGAAGTTCAATCGCTGCTTCATTTGGCACAAGGAGATTTCCATGCCTGTTAAGAAGAACTCAAGCCCCCGCCTTACAGCGAGGTTGGCCGCATACATTAAATGGTTGTGGCAAAACACACCACTCAACCAAGCGCAAATTGCTGCGCTGCTAGGGGCATTGAACCAAGGCCGCGTATCAGAAGTTGTCAACGGACATCGCTATACAAATGTTACTCCATGCAAATATGACGGGTGGCAAGCATGAGCAAAATCCGCGGTAAGCAAGATGGCCCCGGCGGGCGCAATGAACACTACGACATCGGACGCAGAAAAGATGTCTCGCGACCAGCAGCCGTGAAAGAAGTAAAGCAAGGCCTGCATCCAGACTCGCACATTGTAAAAATACGCGGACGAGAATACGTGCGGGATAATCCAGACGGCTCAAAGTCTGACAACGTCAATCGCTAGCAACAAAGGACATCCCCAGACCCTGGGTGGGGGTGAAGCCCCCTCCCGTGGGGAGGGTCGGGGGCTGTCCGTGCGTTGCACGGATGAAGGACGATTACTTACAAATAAAGCCGCACCAACACCACAGCCCAAGCCACACCCGCCGCAAGCGCCGTCACGGCGACACCTGCACTGCCAAGGTCTTTGGCTTGTTTCGCCAGATCGTGTTTCTCTTGGGTGATCAGGTCAATGCAGCGTTCAATCGCCGTGTTAAACAGCTCCGCCGCTAGGATCAAAACACCCAGCGCCAAGATCAACGCGCGCTCCGCACCGGATAAGGGCAACCACAAGGCCAATGGCGCGGAGATCGCATTCGCAACCAGCCATTGTTTCAGACTTTGTTCCTCGTGCCAGCAATTTACCCAGCCCTCCCAGGACCAAATTGCGCGCCACTTAAACCGTTCCCACTGCGCCTTAATTTGGGCCTTCATGCGCTACGTTCCTTTATATAATAATTGACTGCGTCCTGCACCCGGCGAAACCGATCCCCGCCCAGCTTGGTGCCGCCATACCAGCGCGTCACCACCACGATATGATCGCGTAATTCTTCACGTTCCAACATGCGCACAATCACCATGCCCGCACCGCTTTCGCCATCATCGTTTTTCAGAGGCGCATCCGCCAGCAAGCACGCCCAAGTGTTATGGGTGGCTTTGGCGAATTTCTTCTGCCGCTTCAGCTGTTTTAAAAACGCTAAGGCCTCCGCTTTGCTGGTCACAGCGCCGCCGGAAACAGCATATTTACTGCCACGATCATTTATGATGCCATCAAAAACTTCCATTCCAGACGGTCTATCGCGCCCATCCCAAAAGGAAAAGCCCGAACGAACCTAATCTAGGGGCGCGACACATAGCTGGACTGGCATAAAACCTTTAAACTTCACAACCCAGCAGCAACACGCTCGACATTTTCAATACGTTTCGCATCTGGGGGATGGGTCGCAAAAATCGACTGGCGACCATCGCTTGCGCGTGCGAAAAATTGAATGCCTTTCACGGGATCATAACCAGACCGATGGGCGATCAAAGTGCCAAGACTATCCGCTTCCAGTTCAAAATTCTGGCTGTAGCTACGCGAACCAACAAATCCGCCAAACTGTGCACCATCATTCACATCAATACCAAGCTGACTGGCAATGATCGCCCCAAAGAGCGCCCCAGCGCGTATATTTTGTTGCTGACGCGGCAAGTGATTGCGGATGTGGTGTGAGGTCTCGTGGCTGATAATAAAGGCTATCTGATGTGGATCCTTCACTTCATTCAACAAGGATCTCGTAACAATCACGACGGGTTGATTGCCCTCTCTGGTTTGGTAGGCATTCACGGGAGCCTTCGGGTTAATGTCTTCCAAAAAGGCAAAGTCACACTGGCTGACACCGCGGGCCCGACATTCTGCCTCAGCGATTGGTTCAACCCGCGCAAGCACCGCCCGATAATGTGACGATCCCCGGCGCGCAGGGATTAGGTTGGCGTTGGAGGCCGCGATCCGCTCTGCAGCAAGGTTCCCGCCATTTGACGAAGTTTCTGTCGTCATTGGTCCAGTGACTTTGGTGTTTGCGGGGTGGTTTCCACTGGTTTCAACACAGCCCACCAAAAACGGCATTACGGCCACAATCGCAAATACAAAACGACGCATTCATCCCTCCGGAAACGTGAATTCCCCGGCACTATAAGGAATATTCATCCCAGAACAATTCCCAAGGCGATCTCTGCTTGGGGGCGTTAGCTTTCGCGCAACGCCTTCAGCAAGACCTTGTTTTCACAATATTCTGGTGTGTCTTCAGCCGTGCCATCCGCCTGTTCATCCAACCATTTAGCGCAGCCATCTGAATTCTTGCAGCTCATGCAATGAAACACAGTTCCCCGCAGAGTTTGTGCACCAATTTTGCCATCCAACAGCTTTTGGGTCATATCCACCCCAAGCTTGCCAGCCATCTTCCCAACCAGATCTGCATGGTGATCATATTTGTCAAACATAGACATTGCGTACCTCCCCTTAGTTGCACCAATAGGCCACGACTAAGGGTTGCCAACTTTGATCCAGATCAACTTTCAGAACCCTGCAATCACCCGGCGCACAGCTGCCAACCTTGCTGCATTGGGTGGATGTGTAGAGTGCACATGCCCAGATTGACTGCGGCGCTGATAAAAATAGGCCACCCCCTGCGTCGGATCAAATCCAGCATCAAATGCAATCCGTGCACCCAATGCGTCGGCCTCCAACTCATAGGCTTGGCTATATTGCAATCGTCCAGCCCGCGCGCCCCTCTCATGTGCTTCTTCCACATTTCCGCCAGACTGATATGCGTCAAGTGCTTGGGTTAGCGCCGCAGATTCGATGTCCACCCGTCCACGCGGCTGATGGTTGCGAATAAGATGGGCAACCTCATGCCCCAACACAAAAGCCAGCTGGTCTATGTTCTGCACCTCATCAAAGAAAGGCAGTGAGACAATAATCACAGGACGTGTACCTTCTCGTCTCTGCCAAGCATTTGATGGCCTGCCGGGCGCGATGTCGGTCAGAAATGTAAAGTTACAATTGGGCAAGCCAGCCGCCCGACAATGGGTTTTCGCGATAGGCAAAATCCGTTGCGACACAGCAAAATATTCCGGCGTCAAAGTGGCTGAAACCGGAACCAATTCTTGGGGGATCTCAGTCGGTTTCGAAACATCCCGCGTCGAGGCGGGAACAGATTTCTGTGGCGTGGTCGATGCTGCCGACACCTGATCCATTCTGGAAGGTGATTTTGGATTTTCAGAAACACAGGCAACCAGACCGAAAATAGCGAGAGATGAAAAAAGGAAACGTCGTTTCATTTGTATATGCATGCCCATTAAAAATATAACTTATGCAAAACAGATACTGGGCCTGCCGTAGCTGTCAAAGGCAAATTTCCTGCTTGCAGTATTCTCTCGTACTGCCCATCTTGGAATTATGTTTACCATTGAGCACGAATTTGACGCCACCGTGGTGACCCTGGTGGATGAGCCCGCATCCCACCGCCAGGAAGACATCACCATCAATGCTTTTGCCAGCTGTGTTACCCTTGAGCAATTCAACGAGCGTACAGGGCGGGTCGAAACCGTGACCCTATCGATTGCGCAACTTGAAGATCTTGGCGCAGCTCTCGATCTGCCCGAAGGGATTTACCGTCTGAGCCGCGAACCAAAATAGCGCGCCGCTCTCAGAGCAGCCGAAACACCTTATCGCGGCTGGTCTCTCCGCGGATCAACTCTAGATCTGATTTCGCAATGCCCAAGGCTTTGGCCAGCAATTTCACCACTGCCGCATTGGCTTTACCCCCTTCTGGAACGACAGTGACTTTCACCCGCAGACTGCCGTCATCCGCCTGTGTCACCTCATTTCGTGAAGCCTTCGGCGTCACCCGCACCGAGATCTCGCTGCTAGAGCGGACCAAACGCGCCTTCGTTTCATCGCTCAGGACATTTTTCTTCATTCTCTCTCGTCTTTCCTACTGGCATTTCCGCTTGGGCTTTGCCAGTCTGCCCCAAACCTGACAGGAGCCCAAACGGATGACCAGCCCAAAGCACAAAACCGGCTTTTTCCACGATGAACGCTGCTTCTGGCATACGGGCGGCCAATATGCCCTGACCTTACCCGTGGGTGGTCCGATGGGAGGCTTTGTACAACCCTTGGCCGCTGGGGGCTTGCCAGAGAACCCGGAAACCAAACGCCGGCTGAAAAACCTACTGGAAGTGTCTGGGCTTTTGGCGGAACTGCAAGTGCAATCTGCCCCCTCAGCTTCCGAGGAAGATCTGTTGCGTGTGCATCCGCAAAGCTATGTTACGGCATTTCGCGAAATGTCCGAGAATGGAGGCGGTGAATTGGGGCTGCGGACGCCCTTCGGGCGCGGCGGTTTTGATCTAGCCTCGCTCTCGGCCGGTCTCGCTTCCGCCGCATTAAACGCTGTACTTTGTGGAGAGGTCGACAACGCCTACGCCCTCTCGCGCCCACCTGGCCATCACTGCCTACCGGATTGGCCAAATGGGTTCTGTCTGCTCGCCAATATTGCCATCGCGATTGAAGCCGCACAGGCACAGAGCATGGCGAAACGCGTGGTCGTCTTGGACTGGGACGTGCACCACGGCAATGGCACCGAGGCGATCTATTACGAACGTGACGACGTGCTAACGATTTCCATCCATCAGGAATATAACTATCCGCTGGATACTGGCGATATTGAAGATCGCGGCAAGGGTGCAGGTCTTGGCAAGAACATCAACATTCCCTTGCCCCCCGGCCCTGGTCACAACAGCTATCTTGAGGCGATGGAGAAGATCGTTCTCCCCGCAATTCACGCCCATGCCCCCGACGTGATCATTGTCGCCTGTGGCTATGACGCCGCCGCTGTTGATCCACTGTCGCGCATGTCGTGTTCTGCGGACACCTACCGTCAAATGACGCGCCAAGTGATGGATGCCGCACAAAGCCTATGCGCTGGCAAACTTCTCATGGTGCATGAAGGCGGTTATTCTGAGGCCTACGTGCCCTTCTGCGGCCACGCAGTCATCGAGGAGCTTACCGGTACCGGCATCACCTTAGACGACCCTCTGGGCGCTACTGTGCATGCCCGCCAGCCCTCTGCGCGTTTTGACGCATTCATCTCAGAACTGATTGATGAAATGGCTAAGACGCTTTCCGGCGACTAAAGATATAAATGCCAGCATTCAAAGCCAGCCAGACCACCTGACCAAAGGATAATGACTTATGGATATCAAACCCCTGGCCCATAATGACGAAGTGATGGACTTCCTGCTGACACGGCGTTCGCGACCAGTGCGCAGCCTGAAATCCCCCGTGCCAACGCGGGAAGAGCTAGCGCCAATCTTGACCGCCGCCGCACGTACGCCAGATCATAAAATGTTGGTGCCTTGGCGTTTCATTGTGCTGGAGCGTGCGGCCTTGCAACGCCTCGCCCCACTTGCCACAAAACATGGAGAAGCCGCTGGGATTGAGCAGAAAAAGGTCGACAACATCACCGGCTTCTTCGCCAATGCGAACCTAGTGGTTGCCGTGGTCTGCACCTATAAAGACTGCGATGACTTCCCGCGCATTGAACAAGATCTCTCCGCTGGGGCCGTCTGTCTTGCGATGCTAAACGCTGCGCAGGCCTCTGGTTGGGGCGCGAACTGGTTGACCGGATTTACCGCATTCCACAAAGGGTTCCTGTCTGAAGGCCTAGCGATTGAAGGCAATGACTACGTCGCAGGCTTCATCCACATCGGCAGCGAAGGCGCCCCCCCCCAAGACCGCAAACGCCCGGATGTCGATGCGATTACAGAGTGGGTTTCGGAGTAAGCCTTTCCTTCACATGCAAAAGCTAAATACGGTCCTAACAAACAACTTCCGGACCGTATTTATGCCTAACTGGCTTCCTTACTTACGAAATATCAGCGCGGGTACATTTATCGGCGTCTTCACCGGTATGACCTAATTCATGGCCATCGGATCTGACCTCATCAAAGCCGCTTGGTTTTAGAACTTTTCAGAGCATTGCATCACGCACGGTCACGCCCCATATCAATCCCAGAAACTTATTCCCTAAGGCCAAAGCATTGATATTTTCAGACTTTTCTAAAGCTCTATCCCAAGCCGGCGATCCGAAATTCCGCAAGGTTGTCATTCTCGGCGTCTTGCTGGCGCTTGCGCTTCTTGCTGGGCTTTACGGTCTGTTGGTGTTGATCCTTAGCCTGATCACACCTGATCAGATCTCTCTGCCTTGGATCGGGGAAATCGGGGGTATTCATGAGGTGCTTTCATGGGCCTCGCTTGTGGTAATGATGGTGTTATCGGTCTTCCTAATGGTGCCCGTGGCATCATTGTTCACCGGGCTATTCTTGGATGAGGTCACCGACGCGGTTGAGGACAAACATCATCCCCACCTGCCCGCAGTGCGCCATCGCAGCCTTGCGGAAACTGCCGTTCAATCGGCGCGTTTTCTGGGGGTTATGGTGGTTGCGAACCTTATCGCCCTGACTTTCTATCTGTTCCTTGCACCCTTCGCACCACTGATCTGGGTCGGATTGAACGGTTATCTGCTGTCACGAGAATATTTCACCATGGTCGCCGAACGCCGTCTGACGCCAGATGATGCGCAGCGCCTACGGAAACGCCATCGAATTGAGATTTGGTTTGCAGGTTGCTTAATGACACTGCCCCTGCTCGTACCATTCATCAGCCTGCTGATCCCGGTATTCGGCGTGGCGACGTTCACACATCTGTATCACCGCCTGCCACGCCATTAAGCCTAGTTTCCCTGTAAACTTGCAGGTTCAGGGTTCAGGCGGTTGAAGACGTCAACGTCAGCTACGGTCACAATCTCCCAGACGATAATCCAAAAAACCACGGCCCAGACAACCGCGGCTATTCCCGTGGTGATTAACGCACGTTTCTTCAATTGCGGATCGACAGGTGCGCCAGCATGGGTGCCCGGCAGGACCTTCCCGACATCCCCTTGGGTTTTTAGCCGTAAAGGCAGAACACATAGGAAGGTCATGAACCACAGTACCGCATATAAAACGATGGCAGAGCTAATCGCCATTACACTTGCTCCAATTCAACAAGGCAGCCGTTGAAATCTTTCGGATGCAGGAAAAGAACCGGTTTGCCGTGGGCCCCTATCTTTGGCTCGCCCGTGCCCAGAATACGCGCTCCATCTGCAACAAGCTTGTCGCGTGCAATCAGGATATCATCGACCTCGTAGCAGATGTGATGAATGCCACCGGCTGGATTTTTCTCAAGGAAGCCACTGATCGGGGAGTTTTTACCCAACGGATACAGCAATTCGATCTTAGTGTTTGGCAGTTCAATAAACACCACCGTAACCCCATGATCAGGTTCGTCCTGTGGGGCACCCACAAGCGCACCCAAAGTATTTCTATACTGCGCGCTTGCAGCTTCAAGGTCTGGCACAGCAATGGCCACGTGATTGAGACGACCGATCATCAGATTTCCTCCAGAAAGTTTGGATCCTTATGCCGTTGCAACCCGCGTCACGCAAGCACGACGCAGGGCAAGTGCTGACACAATCTGTCGCGGTTTTTGCATTTTTCATCGAATTGGTAGGGCTGCGTTAACACTGTGTTCATCCGACTCGACCCAAACTGACGGTCTTAAGTTTGCTTAACCGGATCACATCACAGCTCTGATCCATTAACCCCGAAAGGATAGGGAATGGATGACCTTGAAAGCCTGATGGCCACACAGATACCCACCGCAGAACGCCCACTTGCAGGATTAACCGTACTTGTGGTGGAGGACAGCCGCTTTGCATGTGAAGTAATGCGATTGCTGTGTTTGCGATCAGGGGCACGCATTCGCCGCGCAGATTGCCTCGGCTCAGCCCGACGGCATCTTCAGGTGTACCGCCCTTCCGTTGTAATCGTCGATCTCGGATTACCAGATGGGTCTGGTGAAGAACTGATCAGCGAACTTGATGCCGCCGTACCACGCGTCAGCGTTTTACTCGGTACATCCGGTGATCTAGGTGGTGAATATCTCGCACGTCGCGCTGGTGCAGACGCCTTTCTAGGCAAGCCAATCAACAGCCTTGCTTTATTTCAGAACCTGATACTATCTGTTCTGCCCGAAGACCGTCGCCCCAGTGGCCCGCGCCGCGCCAACGACACTGATATTGTTCCTGACCCGCTCGCCTACCGGGATGATCTAGCCCAGATAGCTTCTGTCCTAAAAGGCTCCCCAGATGGGAAAACCTTGGATTACATCTCTCAGTTTCTGGGGGGGCTTGCCCGTAGCGCGGAAGATGAGCCCTTGGAAACTGCGGCAAAACAACTTGCACGACACCGTAAAGAGGGGGGGCTGCTGCGCTCTGATCTGTCCCATCTCAACGGACTAGTACGGGAACGCATCGCCACCAGCGGCGTAATCTGACAAAAGCGGCAGTATCACGCTTGATTGGGTTTTCCTGATAACCGGCACACTTGCCTTTTGCGCAGCTATGATCGCGGCTTTGGCATCTGCCTTCCGGTTCCGACCTCTCGTAGGTCGAAATTTGTTAAACATGCCATGCATATCAAAAGACGCATGGCGAACAATGCTTAAACTTCGCCCATCAGACCCATTTGGCCATAGGCGGCAGGCTCATCAAGACAGCATTTGCATCATGACCCGTTTCCAAGCCAAATTTTGTGCCCCGGTCCCAAACGAGATTGTATTCAGCGTAAAGACCCCGATGAACAAGCTGGACGTCTTTGTCAGCCTCAGTAAAGGCTGTTTCGCGGCGACGCTCCACCAGAGGCACAAAAGCAGGTAGAAAAGCTTGGCCTACAGATTGTAAGAATGCGAAGTCTTGAGCCCAATCGCCCGTGTTGTGGTCATCAAAAAAGATACCGCCAACACCCCGGGCGCGGCCACGGTGAGGAACATAGAAATATTCATCAGCCCAAGCTTTGAAGCGGTCGTAATACGCTGGATCATGAGCGTCGCAGGCGGATTTTTGAACCGCATGGAAGTCAGATGTGTCTTCTGCATATTCAAGCGCTGGATTTAGATCGGAACCGCCACCAAACCACCAACCATGTGATGTCCAGAACATACGGGTGTTCATGTGAACGGCAGGGCAATGGGGGTTTTGCATATGGGCAACAAGCGAAATTCCAGCAGCCCAGAAACGCGGATCATCTTTCATGCCGGGAAGGTCCTTACGGGCCGCCATGGCAGAGACTGCACGTTCACCAAGGGTGCCGTAAACAGTGGAAATGTTTACACCAACCTTTTCAAAAACCCGCCCACCGCGCATAACAGACATCAATCCACCCCCAGCATCACTCCCATCATCAGAGGTGCGCTTCGTCTCAGACACCTCGAAACGACCCGCCGATTGATCGGCAAAGGGGCCTGTATCGTGGTTGTCTTCGAGCGCCTCAAAACGGGTAACAATTTCATCACGCAGGGTACGAAACCAAGCCGAGGCTTGGGTCTTTTCGGAGGCCATATCGTTTAGGTTCGTGGTGGTCATGGTCAATTCCCGCGCTGACATGTGGTTTTGAGCCTTGTAGTTCGCCTGGAAGGATTCCGCCAGAAAAAGCGGTAACGACGTGTGTACATTGGCAATCTGACGCAAATTAGATAGGTTTGGCGCATAAATAGGAGTGTATTATGAGTGTCAAATTTTGTCTGGCTTGGGTTACGCCGCTGGTATTTGGAATCGCAGCCTGTAGCACACCACAAGAACGCTGCGTAATGACGGCATCTGAAGAGTTGCGTCGAGTGGAACAGTTAATCACGGAAACTGAGATCGATTTGGAGCGCGGATACCGAATTGAGCAGAATATCCGCCCCGGTTTCGAGCTGCAATTCTGTCATGATGTAAACGGGAATTTCCGATGGTGCAATCGGCATGTCACACGCGTTTCTGAGAATGAAGTTGCCGTTGACCCAATGGCTGAGCGCCGTAAATTAGACGCATTAAACGCCCGCAGAAACAGCTTGATCACGAAATACAACACTGACTTGGCCAGTTGTGAGGCACGCTTCCCGCCCGATGAATAGTTAATGCGCAGGCACGGCCACGGGATCAAGCAGGGTGCGCCCACCATCTACATTCAGGATTTGTCCGGTCATGAAAGCAGAGCTTTCAGAGGCCAAAAACTGAGCAACTTCAGCAACTTCTCCTGGATGTGCAATGCGCCCCATAGGGGTATGAGCGATGATTTCCGCACGGTAAGTATCGTGTGTTTTTAGCTCGTTCAACAAACTGCTGCTTAACACTGACCCAATCGCAACGGCATTCACCCGAATACGGTCAGGCGCGAGGGCGACCGCGAGCGTGCGGGTCATCTGTTCCAACGCCGCAGCGCTGATGGAATAGGCAAGTAGTTCGGCATGGGTGTGACGTGCCGCGATAGAACTGAGATTTATTATTGAACCCAGACAGTTTTTATTTTGATCATCCTCGTCTGACTGCGAAATCATGCGCTTGGCAACGGCTTGGCTAAGACGCAGGGAACACATGAGGTTTTGGTCCATAAGCTCCGCGACCATGTCTTCTTTTGGATCAAGCGGATTAGACGGTTGAACCTGACGGGCAGCATTCACGAGAATATCGACACGATCAAAGGCATCAAGGGTTGCCGACAGCAGGTTGGCGATGGTCAACTTTTTACGCAAGTCACCCGCAAACCATCTGATATTGCTGCCTTCCTCAATCTCTCCCAGTTCTTCGCGCAACTTATCTTCATCACGATCTGCAAAGATAACATTCGCACCAGCCTCCGCAAAGTGGCGTGCAATAGCGAGGCCAACACCGTTGGCAGCGCCGGTGACAATCGCGGTTTTACCGGAAATCGAAAATGACATGGTTCACCCGTGTTGTGATTCTGTATCTGAGCCTAAGCGAATTCAGCGCTTTGGACGAGAGCGCGAATTCGGGATCATGGCTTTGAGCACTTTAAAGCCACTTTCCAGCACCACCTGATCAACAATGCGGAACAGTTCTTTTAACGTGGCCTCATATGGAAGGCCCTGATTTGCCACAACCCAAAGCGTCCCTTTTGGGGTCAGAAGTTCTGCAGCATTGGTCAGAAACGCTTGGCCTAACGTGGGTTCAGCTGCACGGCCCACGTGGAAAGGCGGATTGGTGATGACCACATCCACAGGTTCTGGCAGTTTGATCTTGCGGGCATCGCCCCAATGGAATTGGGCGCGTTCATCTGAAATATTCTCGCGAGCGCAGGTCAATGCTATTTTGCTGGCCTCAATCAGATGTACAGTTTCGATATCTGCGTTTTTGAGCATACGCGCGGATAGATACCCCCAACCGGCCCCAAGATCAGCGATACGGCGTCCTGGGCGGTCAGGCAAAGCAGCGGCAAGAATGGCAGAACCCTTGTCGACTTTGCTTTCAGAAAACACCCCGGGAGCAGTGATAAAACCATCAGGGCCTTCCGCCATACCAGCATGCCAAGGTGCGAAAACGGCAGCACGTTCCGGTGTTGGCAGTAAAGTGAACAGCTTACCATGGGCACGAGAGAAGGCTTGCGATACCGGGGTCAACTCTTTGCAAGACTTGAGAATACTCTCGATACCAGAGGTTTTGGAGCCATCAATCGCGATGGGGCCAGTGACGCAAGCGCTGGCCTCGGCCACCCATTTACGAGCAAGGCTTTTTGCACGCGGCATGCAGATCACAGCAGCGGCAGCTTGTTCGGGCAAGTCCTGCTCCACACGGTAGCCCTGGTTTTCCCAAGCTTTGCAGTCGGGGTAAAAATCATCGATGATCAGTACTCGATCTTTGGGCAGGGCTGAAAGATCCGTATCCGCGCCGGGCGCAAAAACCAGAATATCACCGGTTTCGGGCAACACAAAAAGACCGCTGTCAAGCGCGGAAGGAAGTCGGGCAGAAAGCATTAGGTTACTCTTTTTCCATAGTACATTGCAGCGGGTGCTGGTTCTGGCGGGCGGATTCCATCACCTGCCCCACTTTGGTCTCAGCAATTTCGCGGGTAAAAGTACCCACGACAGCCAAACCTTTTTTATGCACGTTCAACATGATTTCGAAGGATTCAGCGTGGTTTAGGCTGAAGTAACGCTCAAGAATATGCACAACGAATTCCATCGGCGTGTAATCATCATTCAGAAGCATCACCTTATACATCGGCGGGCGTTCAGTTTTTGGTTTTGTCCGGGTCAGAACACCGATCTCGCCGTCAGCATCATTGCCGTCGTCATCAGATGACATTACTGCCATCATTCGTTCAGAGGTCATTTTCGTCAAATCGCGCAAAAGAACATTCCATCGCCAGTGTCGTCGAGAGTATATAGGCCCCTGAACACCAGTGAAAAGGGGCATTCCGTTAATGTCAGGTAAATATACCCCAAATCTAACGACAATTGCTTTTGATGCGGATGATACTCTTTGGCAAAACGAGCAATTCTTCCGTCTGACTCAGGAACGGTTTGCAACCTTGCTGAAGGATTTCACCGATGTTGATCAACTAGAGGAACGTCTACTTGCTGCAGAACAGCGCAATCTTGGGCATTACGGCTTTGGGATAAAGGGCTTCATCCTGTCGATGATTGAAACCGCAATTGAGGTGACGGAGGAGCGGGTCTCGGCCTGTGTGATCCGCGAATTGATTGAGGCAGGGCAAGAAATGTTGTCGCATCCGATCCACCTGTTGCCCGGCGTGCGCGAAACCCTTGAAGCCATCGCGCCTGACTATCGATTGCTGCTGATTACCAAAGGCGACTTGCTGGATCAGGAACGTAAACTTGCACAAAGCGGGTTGGGCGATTTCTTTGACGGTGTCGAGATCGTATCAGTCAAAGACGCGACAACCTACCGGGACATTTTCCGCCGACACAACACGCTGCCTCAAGAAACGCTAATGGTTGGCAACTCGATGAAATCCGACGTGTTACCGGTGATCGAGGCCGGGGCGTGGGGCGTATTCGTGCCCCAAGGCGAAATCTGGGCCATGGAACATGCCGAGGCCCCATCGGGTTCCGACCGATTTTCCGAGTTAGAAAGCCTAGCAGAATTGCCTGCATTACTTCTTCAAATACAAGACATGTAGGCACACCAAGAAGGCGGCACACAATATCTGGTAAATTGAAACGGATTAACCACAGGGCCGTGGCACCTGAAAAATAAAGGTTTTCCCGTACAATGCCCTGTGCTAGCCTAATGGTAATAATAATAAGCTGACCGAAAAAATTCGGCGGCATAAGGCAAAAGGCAGGCGACGTGATGACACGTCTTGGGTATGTGCTCCACTCCGGGGTGTTCTATTTCTTTATGGCAATTATGCTGTTTACTGGCTTCGCAACTGCGGCGCCCTATGCGGCTATGGTGGTAGACGCGCGTTCCGGTGAGGTTTTGCATTCACGCAACGCCGACACACGCCTACACCCAGCATCATTGACCAAAATGATGACGCTTTATGTGGTGTTTGAAGCCATTGAAAACGGCGAAATCTCCCTCGATACGCAGGTGCGAATTTCACGCAATGCAGCGGCGGAACCGCCCTCGAAATTAGGACTGCGCGCAGGGCAAACCATTCGCTTACGCTATTTGATCCGCGCCGCAGCCGTAAAAAGTGCCAATGACGCGGCGACAGCTTTGGGCGAAGCAATTGAAGGATCAGAGGCCGCATTTGCGCGCCGGATGACCCGCACAGCACGCGCCCTTGGCATGTCTCGCACAACCTTTCGCAATGCGCATGGCTTGACCGAAGCTGGGCATATGTCCACCGCTCGGGATATGACCAATCTAGGTCGGCACCTGTTTTACGATTACCCTGAATATTACAACTTATTTTCACGCACATCGACCGATGCAGGCATTCGGCAGGTAAACAACACAAATCGCCGCCTTCTCGCCAGCTACCGCGGTGCCGATGGCATTAAAACCGGCTACACACGGGCAGCCGGTTCCAATCTTGTGGCGTCTGCTGAACGCGGCAATGTACGAATTATCGCAACAATGTTTGGTGGAAGCTCTTCGGCAGCGCGTAATGCACGTGTCGCAGAGTTGCTTGATATGGGGTTCCAACGCGCACCAACTCGGGTGGCCGTGCGCCGCCCCGCCCGGCCCACATATTCAGGAAGTGAACGTTCTACATCAACCGGCAGTACACGGCTTGTGACCGCTGTTATGACTTCGCTTGTGCCTGTATTACGCCCGGTGCGTGCGGTTGAGGCCTCAGCCCGCACTCCAGCCCCGGATGAAGACCTGATGTTGGCACTGGAAAATGAAATTGCCAGTGCTGTAGAAGAAATCCAAGCCGCCGAAGCTGCGCAAGAAATTGTGGTTTCCCAAGCTGAAACTACTCCGGTCAACGAAGCGGCACCCGTAGAACTCGTTGCGATTTCTGCGGCAGTTTCAGCGGCTGTTGCAGACGTTGTCGAGGCTCCAGCTATTCCGGCAAGGTATGTCCCGACGGAAGACACCCCACGTCCGGTGCTCAACACCATCGTCCCAGAAGCACGTCCTACGCAGCAGGAACCTGTTGTAATAACCCGTTTGTCCGGTTCTGGTGGGCGCGATTGGGGCGTGAGCCTCGGAAAATATGGTTCTCAATTTGAAGCGGAACGTGTGTTATTGCGGACAGCTTTAGCTGAAACATCGGCACTAGATGGCACATTACGACGCGTGCGTTCTGGCAATGGTGGATATGAAGCCCGATTTACTGGGCTTTCGCAGGATCGCGCACAACTTGCTTGTCGGAGACTTCAAGCAAGATCCCAAAATTGCGAGGTCGTACGTCCTTAAGGGACCAGCGCCCTTGCACCCTGACGGCTCCTAGGCAAGACTGCCCGCAAAAGGAGCACAACATGACTGAATACGTATTCCCTGCACCACCGCAGCCCTCTGTCGCGATCGTCAATAGCAAGGCCCGATTTCCGGTGCGGCGGATCTTTTGCGTTGGTAAAAATTACGCCGATCACGTGCGTGAAATGGGGGGCGATCCAAAATCCGACCCGCCGTTTTTCTTTAGCAAGCCGGTAGATGCCTTGGTGGCTGATGGGGCGATCATCCCCTACCCACAAATGACCCAGGACTTCCACCACGAAGCCGAACTGGTGGTGGCAATTGGAAAAGGCGGCATTGAGGTCGCAGAGGCCGATGCAATGGATCATGTCTGGGGCTATTCAACCGGCAATGATCTGACGCGACGCGATTTACAACATGATGCAAAAAACGCAGGCCGCCCTTGGGATATGTCCAAGGGCTTTGATAATGCAGCAGTTTGTGGATCTATTGTTCCCTTGGACGCCTGTTCTGATGTGGAAAACGCATCTATCCGCGCCCTAGTGAACGGTGTGGTCAAACAAGACAGCACAACGGCAGAGATGATCTGGTCCGTACCGGAAATCATTGCCTATCTCTCACGGTTTGTGACGCTTTGCGCGGGTGACTTGATCTTCACAGGCACACCCGATGGCATCGGTCCACTGGTGTCAGGTGACAGTTGCACCGTGGAAATCATCGGCTTACCTGCAGTTACGGTTTCTATCGCTTAAAAATCAGCCCCGCTTACGGGCGGGGCTGATCATCCCAATCATCAGATAGAATACGCTGACTGTCACCGTCCGGATCATCATATTGACTTGAACCTAGGGTCCACAGAAAAGCGATAAGGCCGAGAGCGCCAAGGAACAAAGATACCGGGATCAGCCAAACAAGCACATTCATTTCACAGCCCCTTTACCACTGCCCGCGCGCAGGCGCAGAGCGTTTAAAGACACGCTGATAGAAGAGAATGACATTGCCAACGCCGCAGCCAGAGGCGATGCAAAACCGAGCAAAGCAACCGGGATTGCAATTGCGTTATAACCGGCAGCAATGGCAAAATTTTCCAAGATACGTTTACGAGCGGAACGTGCAATAGAACGCGCGTCAGAAATCGCCCCAAGACGGTTCCCCAACAGCACAATATCAGACGCAACACGCGCCGCATCCAGCGCAGAAGCAGGCGACACAGATACATGCGCAGAGGCCAGCGCAATCGTGTCATTGAGACCATCACCTACCATCAAGACCTTATGCCCGTGCGCAGCAAGTTCTGACAGTTTTGCGGCTTTGTCTTCAGGGCGCATTTGGGCATGCCAAGTTTCAATGCCCAGCTCTTGCGCGGCGTTCTTCACGGAGGTTTTATTGTCGCCAGATAATAGCACTACCGGCAGGCCTGAAGCCTTCAAAGACGCAATCGTTGCCTGAGCGTCGGGGCGCAGGTGATCCGTAAAGGGAATTTCCACAATATCGTCTGTCCCCGTGCACAGGAAAGTCGCAGTCCCCTGCCCCGATGTGGCACCAAGCCATTCAGCGCGACCAAGCGCAACAGTGGCGCCATTGTATTGCGCTTCCACGCCTTTGCCCGGAATTTCGCGGATGTCAGTCAGCGTGCAAGGCTTAACTCCCAGCCCTTCCAGAGCTTTTGCTAGAGCCTGAGCCAGTGGATGGCTGGAATACCCCGATAGGGCCAGTGCAAGACGTTGGTTATTTGGAGCAAGCTCTGTGATCGTGTCAGGTACGACCTCGCCATCGCTAAGCGTTCCGGTCTTGTCGAATACCACGCAATCTACTTCAGCTAGGCGTTCAAGGGCCGTGGCACTTTTAATCAAAAGCCCCTTGCGAAACAGGTTGCCAGACGCCGCTGTCACAACTGCAGGCACTGCGAGGCCAAGGGCGCAAGGACAGGTGATGATGAGCACCGCCACAGAGATATTCAACGCCAAACGCACATCGCCACCGGATACCCAAAGCCATCCGATAAAGGCAATAAAGGCCAACAGGTGGACACCAGGCGCATAGATCTGCGCGGCACGATCAGCCAAAGACGAATACCGGTTTTTGGCACCTTCCGCAATGGTCACAAGATCAGCCATACGAGACAGTGAACTGTCGCGACCCGCAGCTGTAACTGTGATCTCCAGCGGGCCTGTCAAGTTTACCTCGCCCGCGCTAACAATGGTATTAACCGCAATCGCAATTGGCAAAGTTTCCCCGGTCAAAAGCGCACGGTCAACTTCGCTCTCCCCTTTTAAAACAACGCCATCTACAGGGATACGCGCGCCGGGACGAACAATAACCACATCCCCGACGGCCACGGAAGCCAGTGGAATGACCTGTTCACCCGTATCATCAAGACGCGTTACACGGGGCACCTCTAGGGCGGTCAGTTCTTCCGCCGCAGAGCGCGCGGCGCGGCGCGTGCGTTGATCTAAGTAACGCCCGGCGAGAAGGAAAAACGTCAAAGACAGAGCGGCGTCAAAATAGGCGTGTTCACCACTGTTCATCACTTCAAAAAGGCTCATCCCGCCCGCAAGCAGGATCGCCAAGGAAATCGGCACATCCATATTAAGATGACGCGCACGCAAAGCTGTCCAAGCATTTTGGAAGAACGGTTGCGCCGCCCAGATGATAACCGGCAATGCAATAGCGGCGGAAATCCAGTGGAAAAGATCACGTGTTGCCGCCTCTGCCCCGGACCAGATCGCGACGGACAGCAGCATGACATTCATCATGGCAAAGCCTGAAATACCGAGGCGTAGCAGAAGTTTGCGCGCGGCTTTGTCAGCTGCACCAACGGAGAGAGCCGTGCTATCAAGTTCGTGGGCGGGGTAGCCAACGGCAGCGAGGGCTTCCACAAGATCTGTGGCGCTCAAAGCACCACCCGTTTCCACAGAGACACGTTTAAGCGAAAGGTTGACCCGCGCGGATGTGACACCTGGCAGCGCGATCAGTTTGCGTTCCACCGCGGATATACAACCGGCGCAATGGATACTCGGCAAGGACAGTAAAATGTCGCCCTGCTGTGCCATCCGGTTTTGCGCGACTTGCTGTGCCATAGGTGCTGCCGCACATGCGGGGCACGCAGAATATGAAGCTGTTTCAGCCATCTACCTTACATTCCAGATCATCAACGCATAAATTGTGACGCTGTTGGAACTCCGTGCCATCAGGGGCACGAAGCACAAGACGTAGCTGCCATGAACCAGGCGCGAGATCTACACTCGCAACATAGTCAGTGCCGTCAAACCGCAGGTCTGGCACAAAATCATCGCGCACATGGGTGCGGCGGGCGAGGAGTGCGTCAACCTTGGCAACTTCCAGCGGCTCCCCATGAATGTCGCGGATTTGAACGCGCAGAATACCATCCTCAAACGCGCCCTCAACCTGCCAACCAAGGGTTTCCTGACGGGCGCGATTTGCATCAAAAGATTGACTAGCGACATAGGAATTCTTCACCTCAAGCCCGGGAAATGTGCTTACTGCGCGATACGCCATTAGCAGATTAACCGAGATGATCACTGCAAAGCCGAGGGCAAAAAGCCCAAAGACATGGTAGCCGGTGAGTTTTTTGCCGTCGGTTTTATTCACGGTGTTCATCGTCTTAACTTTCTTTACTTATTCACGGCCATTGAAGATGCTGTCCGCATGGGCACGGTCACCATTTTCTAGGTCAGTAATCCAGATGCGCACGCCGGTTGCCTTACTATTAGCCGCACTCGAGGCTTCTGGTACTGTAAGATAAACACGAATTGTGCGCAATTCATCGGCAGGAACAGAAGCTTTTCCGTCATCCTCGCCTTCAATTTCAAGCTGCATGGGTACATCAGAGCGCGCAATAAGTTCGAAACTATGTTCTTCACCATGCTTGTTGCGCAGACGGATATCATAAGCATTGCGGATAGAGCCGTCAGACATTGTAATAAAGACGGGGCTGCGCACGGGTGCGACGGAAATATCAATGTCGGAACGAATGAACAGCATGAACATAAGGCCAACGCCAATCAGCGACCAAAGGCCCGTATAGACCATAGTGCGCAGGCGGAAGATATGTACCCAAGGGCTGACGGGTGCCTTACCAGCGGCCTCAGAAGTTTCATCTCTCAGCGCCATATAACCGATCAATCCACGAGGTTTACCGATTTTGTCCATGATCTCATCGCAGGCGTCAATACACAGGGCGCAGGTGATACATTCCATCTGTTGACCATCACGAATATCAATCCCCGCGGGGCAAACGTTCACACAGGCCATACAGTCGATGCAATCCCCCTGATCTGCAGCAACTACGCCCTTTTTCAGTTTACCACGGGGTTCACCGCGCCAATGACGGTAGGCAACAGTCAGCGTGTCAGTGTCCATCATCGCGGCTTGGATACGTGGCCACGGGCACATGTAATTGCAAACCTGTTCGCGCATGAAGCCACCAAAGATGAAGGTCATCGCGGTCATAACGAGGATGGTGGAATAAACAATGGAGTGTGCTGAGAAGGTGAATAGATCTACTGCAAGCGCTGGCGCATCAGTGAAATAGAACACCCATGCCCCGCCGGTCGCGACAGAGATCAGCAACCATACAAGCCACTTCGTCAGGCGCAAACGCAGCTTGTGCAGATCGAGTTTCTTCTGGCGATGCAAACGCAGGCGCGCGTTGCGGTCGCCTTCGATCCATCGCTCTACTAAAATAAACAGATCGACCCAAACGGTTTGCGGGCAAGTATAGCCACACCAAACCCGACCCAGCGCAGAGGTAAAAAGGAACAATCCAAGCCCAGCCATGATCAGAAGACCACCAACGAAATAGAATTCGTAAGGCCAAATTTCGATCCAGAAAAAGTAGAACCTCCGGCTGGCCAGATCGATCAGAACGGCCTGATCGGGCAGCTCAGAACCACGGTCCCAGCGGATCCATGGCGTGAGGTAATATATCCCCAACGTCACTGCCATAATCACCCATTTCAGATTACGAAATCTACCGTTTACGCGTTTTGGAAAGACGGGCTCGCGGGCGGCATAAAGGCTCGGGGCTTGCTGAGAATCACTCACGGATGAGGTCCGTTCTTTTACTAATAGGCTTCATGAATATTAAAGCAGCATTCGTTTTCCTTTGACATCAGTCAAAGTGACGCTGAATAAAGGCAGCGCCGACCCCCAGGAAACGCGCGAACAGGACGGGGATCAGCGCCTAAACCAGAAGTGGTGACCTCTGGTATTGGTTTGCCGGCTGGCCGGGGGATAACCCGAAGGTTATTCGCCCCCGCCCAGCTGGTGAACATAAAGGGCAACAGCACGAATGTCGCTCTCAGGCATGTCACGTGCGCTCCAAGATGGCATAACGCCAAAGCGCGCATTTGCGATGGTCTCAGTTAGTGCAGCAGTATCACCACCGAACAACCAGATGCGGTCAGTCAGATCAGGTGCACCTTGGAACCGATCGCCAGTACCTTCGTCGCCATGACAGGAAGCGCAGTTGTCATAGTACAGTTGCTCACCGGCCGTGGCCAAGGTCGCATCCGCGTCTTGACCTGAGATGGTCTGAACATGGGCTACGAGAGATGCGATCTCTTCCTCGGACATGAACTCGCCAAAGGCAGGCATCTGTGAGAAGCGCGCATCAAAGTCGTCCTCCGTACGAATGCCGTGTTTGACCGTGGTGTAAATGTCGTCAATCGTGCCACCCCAGAGCCAGTCATTGTCGACCAGCGCAGGATAACCCGTTGCCCCGCCGCCGCCAGCGCCGTGACACTGGATGCACCAAGTTTCATAGACCGCTTCACCAGCATTACGAGAGAAGCTTGCGAGTTCCGCATCATCACCAACGGTATTCAGGTCAGCTGCTTCAAGCTTCGCTTCGATGTCAGCGTTTGCCGCATCAAAACGGGCGATTTCAGACGCAACTTCACCACGTGTAGAATAACCCAGAAGGCCAGGTGTTGCGCCATTGAGCAGCGGAATAGCTGGATAGGCGATCAAATAGCCAACGCCCCAGATGATACAAAGGTACAAGGTCCACAGCCACCAACGCGGCAGAGGGTTGTTCCATTCCTGAATGCCGTCCCACTCGTGACCTGTGGTTTCGACTTCAGTTTCTTCATTACGTTTCTTAGAAGCCATTAGCGTGTCTCCTCAGGCTGAACATCCACGATCGGGGCATCTTCATACCGGAAAGGAATGTCGGCAGTGTCGCGATAGGTGCGGGTTGAGCCCGGGCGCATAACCCAAAGCACAACACCAACAAAGAAGGAAAACAGCGCCAGAAGCATCCAGCTGTCTGCAAATTCCCGCAAAAGCGAATAGGTATCCATATCTATCCGCCCCCTTACCGGCTTGCGTCAGGTGTGAAGGTTGAGAAATCAACCAACGTGCCCAACATCTGTAGATAAGCCACAAGCGCATCCATTTCTGAAACGCCTGGTTGGTTATCAAAGTTACGCACCTGTGCACCTGGATAGCGTTCAACCAGTGCATCCCAATCGCCATCCGGATCCACCTGAACATTAAAGTCCATGCGGGCGTTTTCGATCATGTCATCGGTGTAAGGCACACCAACCATGCGGTGCGTTTCAAGCAATTCACCGATATATTCGCCATCCAAAATGTTATCATCAAGGAAAGCATATTTCGGCATAATCGATTCAGGCACCACAGACTGTGGATCGCGTAGGTGATCTACATGCCATGCATCGGAATAACGACCGCCAACACGGGCCAGATCTGGCCCTGTCCGCTTAGATCCCCACTGATGCGGGTGATCATACTTACTTTCCGCTGCAAGTGAATAATGGCCGTAACGTTCGACCTCATCACGCATGGGGCGGATCATCTGCGAGTGGCAAGTATAACAGCCCTCACGCACGTAAACGTCGCGTCCAGCCAGCTCCAGTGGGGAGTAGGGGCGCATGCCCTCTACATCCTCGATGGTGTTTTCCAACCAGAACAAAGGTGCGATTTCAACGATCCCCCCGATGGAAACAACCGCTAGGCTGCCCACAAGGAGAAGAGTTGCGTTGCGCTCAATAATTCCGTGTTTGTCAAGAATACTCATTGATTGCGCTCCTTATTCTGCGGGGGCCATTGCCGGTGCGTCTTTCGGCACACCTTTGACAACAGTCATCCAGAGGTTCCATGCCATGATCAGCGCACCAGAGAGGAAAAGAACCCCACCCAGACCACGAACCACATACATCGGGAATTTGGCTTCTACAGTGTCGGCAAAAGTATGCACGAGGAAACCATTCGCATCGACTTCACGCCACATCAGGCCTTCCATGATGCCGGTGACCCACATAGACGCCGCGTAAAGAACGATGCCCACAGTGGCCAGCCAGAAGTGCCAGTTGATCGCTTTGTTGCTGTAGATGCCTGCCTTGTTCCAAAGGCGAGGAAACAAGAAGTAAAGTGCGCCAAAGGTCACCATGCCGTTCCAACCAAGCGCACCAGAGTGCACGTGACCAATGGTCCAGTCGGTGTAGTGTGACAGTGAATTCACCGCACGGATCGACATCATCGGACCTTCGAATGTGGACATGCCGTAGAAGGCCAGAGACACAACCATCATCCGCAGGATTGGATCGGTGCGTAGTTTGTCCCAAGCGCCTTGCAGCGTCATCAGACCGTTGATCATGCCACCCCAGCTTGGCATCCAAAGAACGATCGAGAAGACCATACCCAGTGTACCAGCCCAGTCAGGCAAAGCAGTGTAGTGCAAGTGGTGTGGACCCGCCCAGATATACAGGAAGATCAGTGCCCAAAAGTGAATGATTGACAGTTTATAAGAATAAACTGGACGCTCAGCCTGCTTCGGAACGAAGTAATACATCATGCCGAGGAAGCCAGCCGTCAGGAAGAAACCCACAGCATTGTGGCCATACCACCACTGAACCATCGCATCCTGTACGCCCGAGAAGAGCTGAACAGATTTTGATCCAAAGATCGAAACTGGCAAAGACAGGTTGTTGATCAGGTGGAGCAACGCCACGGTAATAATGAACGACAGATAAAACCAGTTCGCCACATAAATATGGGGCTCTTTGCGTTTCATCAATGTGCCCATGTAAACCAGAAGGTAAGCGACCCAAACGATGGTCAGCCAGATATCCACATACCATTCAGGCTCCGCATATTCTTTGGACTGCGTCGCACCCAGCAAATAGCCGGTCGCCGCAAGAACGATGAACAGGTTGTAGCCCCAAAACACAAACCATGCGAGGTTACCGCCCCAGAGGCGGGCCGCTGTGGTACGTTGTAGAACGTAGAAAGATGTTGCAATCAGCGCGTTACCACCGAAGGCAAAGATAACTGCAGAAGTGTGCAATGGGCGAAGACGACCAAAATTGGTGAAGCCCTGCAAAACCTCAAAATTTAGTGCCGGAAATGCCAGCTGAAATGCAATAAACGTCCCAACGAGGAATCCTACAACCCCCCAAAATGTCGTTGCGATGACGCCATAACGTATGACCCCATCCATATACTCTCCGGTCACCGGCGCAGGCAGGTCATCTGCGCGCCGTACATTCCAGAGAAAAAGTCCGCCTGCTACCAGCATGACAATCACCGCGTGTACCTGGTAGGCGAGGTCGCGTGCATAAGATGCCGCTATCGCTGCCAGCAGGGTGATCACCGCGAGCGCGGCTATTTTCACATAATCCCACATGAAGTTGCTCCTTCCGTCGCGCCGTCCGGGCAGAAGACGCATTTTCCCGTGTCTGAGTGCTATCGTATGATGGCGTTATTCATTCCTTGATCCATGTCAAACATTTAACCCTAGTGGCAGGTTAATGTCCCCCGGTAATGTTCAAAAAGTGGAGACCTCCGATGGGGTACAATTCAATCATGACTGTGATCCCAGACGCGGATCTCGATAAGTCGGCTCTTTCCGCCGCCATCGAAATCAGTCGTCAGGCCGACGCACATCTTGATGTGCTGGCCATGGGGATTGACCGCACCCCAACTGCGCATTTGTATGCAGGGGCTAACGCGTTGATTCAACAGGATTCTCGCAATGATGCGGTCAAAAGTGCGGTTACGATTTCAGAGATTATAAACGTCCGTTTGCAAGCGGAAGATATTCGTTGGGCAGCCGATGAAGGTGTGGTGCATCTGCCCCTTTTGAACCGTTATGTTGCCGGGCGCGCACGCTTTGCTGACTTGGTTATTATGCCGCAGCCCTATGGTGACGGCAAAGGCGCTGAATATGAAGCGATTTGCGAATCAGTGCTGTTTGACGCACGAGCACCTTTGTTGGTTTGTCCGCAAAAATTTGAAAATATTGATGCCCGCCGTATTGTTATAGGCTGGAACGAAAGCCCAGAGGCCCTAAGCGCGATTCGTGCCGCCCTGCCAGTGCTGAAAGCCGCCGACTTGGTCTCTATTGCCGTGATTGATCCGCCTGCGCACAGCCCAGACCGTTCAGATCCAGGCGGTCCACTTTCCAAGATGCTTGCGCGTCATGGTGTGACAGCTGAAATCTCTGTTCTATCGAAATCTATGCCTCGGGTTTCAGACGTTCTGATGCGCCACATGTCGGATATTAACGCGGGTCTGATGGTGATGGGCGCCTATGGGCATTCCCGTTTCCGCGAGGCGATTTTGGGCGGTGCCACGCGAGATATGCTGCAAAACATTGAACAGCCAGTTTTGTTCGCGCACTAAGAATTACCCCGTAGCATCATGATGTTACGGGGTTAAACACCTTCTCAAGAAGTGGTATAGTCGTCCCCGGTTTCCTGATACAACATCGCAATATTCGGCACGGTCACACTACGGTTTTTCTCAAGAGTGATAATACCTTCACGCTTGAGCGCCGAAATCTGACGGCTGACTGTTTCCAAGGTGAGGCCAAGGTAATCTGCCATCGCTTCGCGTGTCAGCGGCAGATCAAAACAGATATCCAATGACAGCAGATCAGCAGTTTGCTCGTGCTGACGTTTGGAAATGAAAGCCAAAAGGCTGGCAATTTTTTCACGCGCAGTTTTACGCCCCAAAAGCAGTAACCATTCGCGCGCGGCATCCAATTCATCAAGCGTCATTTCAAGCAAACGTTGGCTGAGATGCGGTGTTTTTGCCAAAAGAGCTTCAAACGGCGCAAGCCGGAAGCAACACATGGTCACATCGGTTGTCGCCGTCACATCGTACAATGCGGTTTCGCGCCCAGGACGACCGACAAAATCAGAAGGCAACAAAAGCCCAGTCATCTGGGTACGCCCATCTTCCATGGTCTGCGTTAGTGTCGCGACACCCTTCACAACCGAACCCACAAATTCCAGCTTATCACCTGCGAATATAATCGGTTGGCCAGCCTCATAGGTACGGTAATACTTAAACTTATCAAGCTCTTTGAGCTCAGCTCCGCTACAATGCGAACAGACCGCCCTTGCCTGAATCGGGCAGGATTCGCACGCTTTTGGGCGGATATCCGGAGTATTCTGTGTCATGTTTTCAACGGCTTCCTGCGGCATTGTTGTTCAAACTACCAACTAACAAACACCCGCACAACACATGCGAGTATTCCTGCCAATGCCATAGTTCTATTTAAATCTCAACTGCATCCGCAGCGGAAAGATCAAACGCCGCAGCCATTAACGCACGCGTATAATCAGTTTCCGGCGCGCTGAAGATCTTTTCGCGACTGCCACTTTCAACAATATCGCCATTGCGCATGACGATCACTTTATGGCTAAGCGCACGCACAACTTTCAAATCATGGCTGATAAACAGATAGGCCAGACCGTATTTCTTCTGCAGTTCACGCAATAGATCCACAATCTGCACCTGCACCGTCATATCAAGCGCCGAAGTAGGTTCATCCAAGACAACCACTTTCGGGCGTAAAACCATCGCGCGCGCAATAGCGATACGTTGACGCTGCCCGCCAGAAAACTCATGCGGGTAACGATCCATCATTGCAGGATCTAGGCCGACCTCCTGCATGATTTCGACAACCATTTCACGCGCTTCTCGACCGTCGGGCATGCCATGAACTTGCAAGCCTTCAGAGATAATTTCCATCGCTGACATCCGCGGCGAAAGGGAGCCAAAAGGATCTTGGAAAACGATCTGCATATCTTTGCGCAGCGCGCGCAAATCTTTTCCACGATGGATGCTAATGTCATCACCCAGAAACAAAATCGGTCCTTCGGAACGGATCAACCGCATGATGGCCAAGGCAAGTGTCGTTTTCCCTGAGCCCGATTCGCCAACGATACCAAGGGTTTCCCCTTCTAAAACAGAGATCGTCGCCGCATTCACAGCTTTTACATGCCCAACAGTTCTACGCAGCAATCCCCTATAAATCGGGAACCATATGCGCAGATCACGGGTCGAAATCATTTCTTTTGCCTCTGGCGTAACGGCCACAGGTTCTCCTTTGGGTGCGGCTGATAGCAATGTCTGAGTATAAGGATGCTTCGGTGCCGCGAAGATCTGTTCCACCGGCCCTTCCTCCACCACTTCGCCCTGTTGCATCACATAGACACGATCCGCAAACTTTCGAACAATTTCAAGATCATGGGTGATAAATACAAGGCTCATGCCTTCGGTTTTCTTGAGCTCCACCAACAGCTCAAGAATCTGAGCTTGTATGGTCACATCTAGCGCCGTTGTTGGCTCATCCGCGATCAGAAGATCGGGTTTATTGGAAAGTGCCATGGCAATCATCACGCGTTGCCGTTGCCCACCAGATAGCTGATGTGGATAGCTGGACAGTCGGTTTTCAGCATCTCGAATGCCAACCTTGTGCAATAGATCAATGATGCGATCATCCGCCGTTTGCCCACGCAGCCCCTGATGTAACATCAAGCTTTCTGCCAGTTGCTTGCGGATGGTGTGCAGCGGATTCAGCGAGGTCATCGGTTCTTGGAAGATGAAGCTGATATCGTTACCACGCACCTTGCGCAAGGCGGTCTCAGACGTGCCAAGCATTTCATCACCACGATAAAGCACAGAGCCCGCGACCTCAGCGCTATCGGGTAGAAGCCCAACGGTGGACAGAGCCGAAACTGATTTCCCAGAGCCAGACTCTCCAACGATTGCAACGGTTTCCCCTTGCTCCACATACCATGAAACGTCACGCACAGCAGCGGTTTTATTGCCATCTTGGGAAAAGCTGACCTGTAAGTTCTGAACGTCTAGGATCCGGGTCATTTGAAAGTCTTTCGCGGGTCAAAGGCATCACGGACGCCCTCAAAAATGAACACAAGCAGCGACAACATCACCGCGTAAACGATGAAAGCCGTGAACCCCAACCAAGGTGCTTGGAGATTCTGTTTCGCCTGCAAGGTCAACTCACCCAGCGACGGTGCTGACGACGGCAAGCCAAAACCAAGGAAGTCTAACGTCGCAAGCGTGGCGATTTGGCCGGTGACGATGAACGGAAGAAAGGTCAGCGTCGCGACCATTGCGTTCGGCAACATATGGCGGAACATAATGACAGTATCAGAGACCCCCAACGCTTTTGCAGCGCGGACATATTCCAAGTTTCGGGCGCGCAGGAACTCAGCGCGCACCACACCGACAAGGGATGTCCAACCAAAAAGGATCGACACGAAGACGAGAAGCGGCAAGCTTCGCCCGAGAATCGCAAACAGGATGATGATCACATAAAGTGTTGGTGTCGCTGCCCAAATTTCCAAGATGCGCTGAAACACCAGATCAAGCCAGCCGCCGAAGTACCCCTGCACTGCACCTGCGATGATCCCGATAACGGACGCGATAGAGGTCACAATCAACGTATACATTATCGACAGTCGGAATCCGTAAATCACACGCGCCACGACATCGCGCTTGGTGTCATCGGTACCCAACCAGTTATGCGCGTCGGGCGCAGAAGGGGCGGCACCTGGAATGTCGACGATGGAATTATAGCTGTAGGGAATAAGCGGCCAGATGATCCAGCCTTTGTTGATTTCCACACCTTCGACCATACCGTCTTTGGCATCAGTCAGAACGCCTTCGGGATCATCCCAGCAGCTTTCCAAACCCCCAGTAACGATCAAACATTGCACGTCTTCATATTTATACTGCGCCTCAGTCGGAAGATCCCCACCAAAGGCCGTCTCAGGATAAAAATTGAAAATCGGCATGAAATAGCTGCCGTTATGACGGATCAGAACGGGTTTATCATTGACGTAGAATTCTGCAAACAACGAGGCCACGAACAGAAAACTGAAAATGATCAGTGACCAAAACGCCCGTCTATTGGCTTTAAAATTGCGAAGTCGGCGTTGATTCAACGGGGAAAGGCGAGGTTTGCGAGGGGCTGTCGACATCAATTATTCCTCGCTTCGAAATCAATCCGTGGATCAATGAAGACATACATCATATCGGAGATAATTCCGACAACCAGACTTAGCAGACTGAACGTAAACAACGTGCCAAAGACCACCGGATAATCACGCGCGACCACGGCCTCAAAACCCAAGCGGCCAAGACCATCAAGTGAGAATAGGTTCTCAATGATGACAGAGCTGCCAAAGAAAACCGAGACAAAAACAGAGGGGAAGCTGGCAATCACTAACAACATCGCATTGCGAAAGACGTGACCATAAAGCACCCGATTTTCCGACAGACCTTTGGCACGCGCCGTCACGACATATTGCTTGCGGATTTCATCCAAAAAGGAATTTTTCGTCAGCAAAGTTAAGGTCGCGAAGCTGGAAATCGTGGTGGCGACCAACGGTAAAGCAATGTGCCAGAAGTAATCTTTAATCTGCCCCAGAACACTGAGGTCTTCAAAGCCATCAGAGGTCAGACCACGCAGCGGGAATATCTTCCAGTAAGACCCACCGGAAAACAGAACCAGCAGAAGAATCGCAAACAGGAAACCCGGAATTGCGTAGGCGACAATAATCGCACCAGACGTCCACGTATCAAAGCGACTGCCATCACGAACCGCTTTGCGAATGCCAAGGGGGATCGAAATTATATAGGCGATCAATGTCGACCACAGGCCCAGTGATATCGAAACCGGCATTTTTTCAAGCACGAGATCAACAACAGAAATGGAACGGAAGTAGCTTTCGCCAAAATCAAAGCGCACATAGTCCCACATCATATTTAGAAATCGAATATGGGCGGGCTTATCAAAACCAAATTGAATTTCCAAATCACGAATGAAATCCTCGGGCAGGCCGCGCGCACCAGCATAGGTTTCATTACCTTCAGAGGCCCCTCCGCCAGCGTCACCGCCACCAGCAATGCTTTCAAACGCATCACCGCCGCCTTCCATCTGGGCCAAGATTTGTTCAATCGGCCCGCCAGGCACAAATTGGATCAGCGCGAAATTGATGATCATAATTCCAAATAATGTCGGAATGATCAGCAGCAAACGCCGGAAAATATACGCGCCCATAGGGTTCTTCTTTCTTGTTCAGCAGATCTTATTGAAACGCGCCAGCTGCCTCAAGCTCTGCTGCGCGTTCCGGGTTGTACCACCAGAAATCCAGAAATCCCAAGTCATAAGGCGGCAGGGTTTCTGGATATTCAAACATATCGTAATAGGCCACGGTATGCGCGCCTTTGTGCCATTGTGGAACGCGGAAATATTCCGCCCGCAGCACGCGATCAAGGGCACGTACAGCAATGCGCAATTCATCCTCGGTCGCGGCAGCTTTGACATGCTCAATCAGCGCATCAATCGCAGGGGAATGAACGCCCGCCTTATTAAACACAGAGATTTCCCAGCTTTCAGAGCCGAAATATTGTTCAAGACCGCCACCTGGCACGTTGCTCATCGGGTAATGAGCGGTGACAAAATCGAAATCAAAGCTGCGTTCGCGGTTCACAGCCTGGGCATTATCAACCCGGTTGTGAACGGCATCCACACCCAGCGCGCGAAGGTTTTCAACATATGGATTCAACACACGATCAAAGGTCTGACTGTCATTTAAGAATTCAATCGTCAACACATCACCCTGCGCATTGCGACGCATACCATCATCGCCCACGATCCAGCCCGCTTCATCAAGCAAACCCGAAGCGGCGCGCAGGTTACGACGATCAAGTTGGCGGGTGCCAGACATGGTGGCACTGGGGGCTTCGCTGTCCAAAACGCCGGGAGGTAGGTCCGCGGCAAGCGGTTCTAGCAAAGCAAGTTCTTCCACTGACGGCAGACCAGATGCGGCGCGATCTGAGTTCTCCCAAAAGGAATCTCCCCGCGCATAAATACCGTAAAACAGTGTCTCGTTGGACCATTCAAAGTTAAACATCAGCCCAATGGCCTGGCGCACACGACGGTCCTGAAATTGTGGACGCCGCAGGTTAAACACAAAACTTTGGCCGGGAGGGATGTTGCCATTCGCCAGCTCATCTTTAATGACCCAGCCCTTGTCGATCGCTGGAAAATCATAGGCCGTCGCCCAGATTTTTGAGGATGCCTCACTGCGGAACGTATAACTGCCCCCCTTAAAGCCCTCAAACGCAGATTGATAATCCGCGTAATATTCGACACGAATGCGGTCAAAGTTGTGGCGACCAATGTTAATCGGCAGATCCGCGCCCCAGTGGTCAGGATTGCGGCGATAGGTGATTGACTGCCCGGCATCAATTTCGTCCACCACATAGGGGCCAGATCCCATGATCGACACCATCGACGATTCCTCTAGATCTAGTTCGGCGCTGACGTAATGCGCTTGCGAGAAAATCGGCAACGAGCCCACGAGAGAAGGTAGATCGCGCGTCGGAATATCAGGCTTGAAGGTGAATTTCACTTGATACGGTGCGAGAGCCTCTGCGCTATCCACCTTCTGCGCAAGCTGGGCTCGAAAACTTGGCAGACCCTTTTCCAACAACAGTTCATAAGAAAAGACAACATCAGACGCCGTCAAAGCTGATCCATCAGAAAACCGCGCTTCAGTGCGCATATCAAAAATCACCCAGGAACGATCCTCAGGGTAGGTCAGGGATTCAGCCACCCAAGCGTAAGAGGCGTCCAATTCATCCGCGGTGCTGTCCAACAGACGTTCATAAAGCATCGAAGAAAGCGCCCCAGACCGACCCTTGGTCGAATAGGGGTTCATGGAATCAAAGGAACCAGGTGCCCAAGTGGAAATCTCACCACCCTTAGGCGCATCGGGATTCACATAAGGTAAATAGCTATAATCCGCAGGCAAATTCAGGTTGCCAAAGGGCGAAATTCCGTGGGCAGTGATGGTTTGTTCATCCGACTTGACCGGCAGCGCCAAAGCAATCAGTGACATCGTGGCGAAAGCAAAGCCAAGAAAACGGTTTTTATCCTGTTTTAACACACGCGCTGTTGCGATCCGGGTCATTCAGTTCTCCGATTTTGAAACTACTGCCAATTTACTTAAAACTCAGCCTAGTTGCGAGCCAATAACAATCAAGTTGATAATGCGTGAACACAACGTGTTTTGCGTTAACCTGCCAGTAAGGATAGTAAAACAGCGGAAACTTGACACTTGAAACGAAAAAGCCGCCCATGAAGGACGGCTTTCTTTATAACTACTTGCTGAATAATTAGTTCAGAGTTGCCAACCATGCGATGATGTTGGCACGATCTGTTTCTTTGGGTAGACCGTTGAAAGACATTGCTGTGCCAGGTGCGAAACCTTTCGGGCTTTGCAAGAAGGCGCTCAGCTGTTCAGGTGTCCAGTTGCCTTCAACGCCGTCAAGTGCGCCAGAGAAACCGAAACCTTCAGTACTTGCAACGTCACGATCTACAATGCCAAAAAGCGTTGGCCCTGTGCCGTTTTCGTCCGGCTCTACAGAGTGACAGCTACGGCATTTGTTGAAAACGCGCTCACCTTTGCCAATATCTGCGGCTGCAAGCAGAGTTGCGAAGTCGACTTCAACCTCGGCTTCACCACCGTGATCATCGCCAGTTTCAATCGGATAAGCGTCGGCATGCGCTTCGCCATGTCCGCCTTCCGCGCTGCCAGTGGCATACAAGCTTTCCCCTGCCCAGTTGCCCAGAAGAAAGATCAAGAATGCCCCGCACAGGCCGCCAAGAAGTTTTGTGATTGTCATAGTATCGAACATGTCGCTTTTCCGTTTTGGATGTCGCTATTACCGTGCCAGACGGAGTTTCAATCTATCTATCCGCTTCCCCTGCCGTGACGCAAGCTGTAGTTTGTGCGACGAAGCGCCCCTTATACAGAAAAATGTGGGCAGAAGCGTATTTGTGACAGGACAGACACTATGAAAACAGGCAAAATCGCTTTCCAAGGGGCACTCGGCGCCTATTCCCACGAAGCCTGCGTTAATGCACGCCCGAATCTTTCTCCCCTGCCCTGTCAAACCTTTGAGGCGGTGATCGACGCGGTCAATTCCGGTGAGGCTGACCTTGGGATGCTCCCGATTGACAATTCGACCTACGGGCGTGTTGCAGATATGCACCGGTTATTGCCCGACAGCGGCTTGCATATTTTGGACGAAACTTTTGTGCGTGTGCGCATCAGCCTGCTGGCGCCAAAAGGTACTGAAATTGCCGATATTCACACAGTTCGCGCCCACCTAGTTTTACTGCCGCAATCCGCAGCCTTCCTGAAGGCCCATAATATTGAGGGCATTGCAGCCGCAGACAGCGCTGGCGCAGCCGCCGATCTGGCCCTAGATCAAACCGCCGGCGAGGGCGTTTTGGCCTCCTCACTGGCCGGGGAAATCCACGGATTAAACGTTCTTGCGGAAGATCTAGAAGATCACCACCACAACACCACTCGTTTTGTTGTCATGGGGCGCGAGGCCAATCCACATCCCCGCGGTGACGCCGAAAATGGCATGGTAACAAGCTTTGTTTTCCGAGTGCGTAACATTCCAGCTGCGCTATATAAAGCCATGGGTGGTTTTGCCACCAACGGCGTCAACATGACCAAACTTGAAAGCTATATGGTTGATGGATCCTTTATGGCGACCCGGTTTTATGCTGAAATTGAAGGCCATCCAGAGGATCCCGCGGTTCAGCGAGCCATGGAAGAGTTGCAGTATTTCACATCAGAACTCGTTTTTCTGGGTTGCTACCCAGCAGCTTTCAGGCGCCACTAAGCTTGATTTCTATCGCCTTCATCTGAGGTCGCGAATTCAGCTCAAACCGTTTGCACATTGTCCACAATGTGGGCGGCAAAGTCAGAAACCCTCTTCTGCAGGCGGCACGCAAGCGTACCCTTTGCAAGCTTCAAAGACTGGATCAAAAGGCGTCCGCCCATAGTTTGCGGGCGCACATCAACAGTCATGTGAAGACGTGTACGGTTACGTGCAAGCGCGACCAGCTCAATGATCACATCGGAAACGACACCACCACCACTGGCCACAAAAATAAGGCTATTTGGCGTATCGTAACCGACCATCTCAACCGCAATATCCCGAGGGCGGCCGCGCAATTTTATACGAATGTCCCACCCCCGTTCCGCGCCGGGCTGCTTTAGGGCGCCCCGAGAAGAAACCTGTACGCCGCGTTGCAATGCCAACCTCTCAAAGGCAGCAAAATCCGAACATTGACGAAAGACTTCCTCTGCGGATGCTTCGATATCGCTTTTTGCTGAGAATTTCATTTAGTATCTGCCCTGCATATTCGTTATATTTGATTTCTTGTCACTCTAACGTATCTGACAACCAATTAAACAACAGAAAATGTGCAATGGCCCCTGGGCGTGCAGGCAGGATCACCGGATGATTGCCAGCCAAGGCCTGCGCCACCTCTTCCCGTGAAACCCAAAACGCATCCTCTATTTCTGTCGGATCTATCGTAATCTCCCGACTTGTCGCTTCCCCTGCGCAACCAAACATCAGCGATGAAGGAAATGCCCAAGGCTGGCTTGCGAGGTAGGATACCGCACCGATCTCGACCCCAGATTCTTCCATCACCTCACGGCGCACTGCCGCCTCAATAGTTTCGCCCGGTTCAACAAACCCGGCCAAAAGCGAATACATACCCTCCGGCCAACCAGGGCTGCGCCCCAAAAGAACGTCATTTCCATGTGTAACCAACATGATAACAACGGGATCCGTCCGGGGAAAATGCGGCGTTTTACAGGCAGGGCAATCCCGTTGCCAGCCACTTTGGCCAACGACACTTTTAACTCCACACTTGGCACAAAATCCGTGACTTTGATGCCAAGATAAGATCGATTTCGCCGTTGCCAGTATCTCTGCATCTCGAGCGGGGAGGAACGACATTGCCGCCCTCATTTCAAAAAATAGCTGCCCCTCTGGCAAAGATGGATGATGATAATCAGTCGGATCAAAGAACTGTGCAAAAGCCTCGGCATTAAAATCCGCTGGTTCCCAGCAGGAGATATCAATGGCGAAACACGCGCAGTTTTCGTCAAACCCAATGAAGGCCGGCGGATCCTGCGCCAGAGCGGTTATTGCATGACCTGGCGCAACCCAGCAAGCTCCCTGCTCGTACCGATCCCCAGTCAGCAGGATCCGCCCTCGCCAAAGTGGAAAAATGCGCGTGTTTTCCTGCTTCAAAAGAGCAGATATTTCCTCTGGCTTTCCACGTAATTCTGCAGCCCGATTTAAGCCGCTTCCACCAAAAGTCACAGTCTCTGCATGCTTCATCAGTATTACCCCGGCAGGATAGTTTGTTTAAAATAATCGTCTCGCGCGAATTGGTTGCATGCTACGGGGGGATTGGCAATCCACGCAAAGCCTCGATTTTAATTAACACTTGTCCGGGTTTTATCATCCGGGGCTGGAGCTTATTATCAGAAATAGCTGCGAACCAGTGCGCTTGAAACAAGCGTCCATCCATCCGCCACAACGAAGAACGCCAGCTTGAATGGTAGGGATACCACGGCTGGTGGAACCATCATCATCCCCATAGACATGAGAACCGCTGCCGCAACTAAATCGATAATCAAAAAGGGCAGAAAAACCAGAAATCCCACCTCAAAAGCGCGTTCAATCTCGCTTAATAGAAAGGAAGGCACCAGAATAGAAAGTTCACTATCACGGGACAATTCTGAAGACGTCGTAGAAGGGCGCAGATCCGCAAGAGCAGCATAGGTATCTGCGTCAATCCGAGCCGTCATGAAACCTCTGAACGGGCCCATCGTCTGGGTGAAAGCTTGTTCTATCTTGATTTCCCCTGCCAAAAGCGGATCAATTCCACCGACCCAAGCGGCAGTAAAGACAGGCTCCATTACAAAATAGGTCAGGAAAAGTGCGAGACTGACAATCAGCATATTGGGCGGGGCCTGTTGCAGCCCAATCGCCTGACGCAAAATCGATAGAACTGTCACAATGAAGGGAAAACAGGTCACCATAATCGCGAGTCCAGGAACCACCGAAAGCAAGGTGATCAGGATAAACAACTGAATGCCACGGGCGGTCAAGGAACTGCTGTCCCCCAACGAGACGGTTAAGTCCTGCGCCATGGCAGGTGCTGCGGAGATGGCGAAAATAAGAATAAAAATTGAACGGTGTAGATGCAAAATGTTCTTAACCGTGATCAACCCGCTGAAAAACACGTCAGATTCCGTTCTGTAGATCTGCAATTTCGGTCAATCGCACAGCCAATTGACCGTTTGGATCATCTTCAACCTCCTGCAACTCACCACGGGCAATCAGCTTGTCTCCAACATAAAGCTCAACCGGATCATCCACGCCGCGATCTAACGGCAGCACCGCATCTGGACCCAGCAACAGCAATTCCTTTACCATCGGTCGAGCTTTCCCAACCGAGATCGTGATTTCAATTGGAATCTGAGTAAAAGGATTGTCATTGTTTGACAGCTCACTCAGAGCCTGCGCATTAAGATTATCACTCATCTATCCAGCCTTTTCATTAAGGTTAAAGAAGCCTTCGATCTTTTGCGCTGCGATCTCCAGCACTTTTGAAAGGTCAATATTCTGCTCACCCCCAATAAAAACCAAACGGGCCTGCCCTTCACCAAAGGAGGGTTCTGCCACAACCTTCACCTTCAGATGCGATTGAGCCGCGACAAACTGGCGAACAATGCTTTCACTGGAAGGGTGAACACGCAGTTCAATGTGGCTACTAATATCGTTGCCAGCAATTTCGTTAATCTGCTCTGCAATAACTCTAGGCAGAGTTTGCGCAGCGACTTTGGGCAGGATCTTTGAGATTAACTCTTCAAAGACAATTCGCATGTCTTTCAGAACCTGCGTGCGCGCCTCATGAAAAGTAAATGAAAGCTCCTGCAGGTTCCTGCCCAATTCCACCGAGACATTATCCAAATTATCCGCATGCGACGTTGCAGCGTCCTCCCATCCCGCTTTGTATCCATTTTCGAAAGCTTCTAACTTCATCTCTTCTGACTGCACCTCAGCCTGGCTTTCGGGAATGACAAGTCGAGTGACCGACGCATTCCTTGATTTAACATCAAATTCTTCAAGTTTCAGCCGTGACATCAGGTTACTCCCTTCGGATCATCCATCCAGCTGCGCAACACTTCAACGGCCTCATCCTGCCGGTCTTCAATCATGTCCTTCAGACGCGCAACCGGATCTCCTCCGGTGAAATCCTCGGGTAAATCAAAATCCTCCACAACAGACATCCCTCCTGGTACAAAGCTGTTGTCAATTTCCCCCGTCAAAGCCTGGCCCGGAAATTCTGGAAGGCTAGCTGGCGGAGGGGCCGCCATGTTGAATTCTGGGATCGCAGGTGTAGCCAAGCCGCCCCCCGAGACCGCCGGCAGTCCTGGCCCCGCCTCAGCTTCTTGGACAAGCGGTGATGTCAGGATAGGCTTAACGACGAACACCCCAAGTAAGAGCGCAACCAGAGCCACTACAGCCAACTGAATAATGGTCATCACATCAATATGCATGCCCTGGAGCATTCTTGAAACTGGCTCCGTCCCGACAGAATTCAGGGGTTCAAACCGCAGTGAACGAAGCGCAATCACATCACCACGCGCCTCATCAAAACCAACGGCAGACGCTACGAGGTCACGTAAAATGCTCAGTTCTTCGTCAGTTCGCGGTGTGAAGACATCTTCGCCATTTGCGTCGACGCTTGTCACTCCATTTACCAATACGGCCACACTAAGTTTGCGTATCGCGCCAGGCACCCTCAGTATTTCACGTTGCGTTTCTGAAACTTCAAAATTTGTCCGCTCGCGGGTTTCACTGGTCCGCGCATTGGAATTCCCGCCCGTCCCCGCCGCGTCACCGTCAGGCAAATTACTGGCAACTGAAACCCCGCTGCCCTGACTATCCTCGGAACTGTTGGAGGTTTCTGTTGTATCGGTGCTGATAGCCACACGTGAGCCAGGGTCAATTGTTCGTTCCACGATTGATTCTTGCTCAGTTACAGCCTCAACACTGACCTCAACCACGGCATTCCCCGCGCCAACCCGAGCCTCCAAAATGCGACTTACAGCGTCTTTCAATTCTGCAGCACGCCCACCCCCTAAATGTGAACTATTCGCTTCTTCCGGGCCGATAACCTGGCCATTCTGAGAATCAATCACCGACACATTGGATACATCCAGCCCGGCTACGGCTGAAGCGATCAGATTACGAAGTGCACGTGCATGACTGGGTGAAACACCTTCGCCAGCAGGCGAAATTGTGACCGAGGCCGAAGGTGTAATATCACGCCGAAAGGGTTGCGAACCCGGGTTAGAAATATGCACGCGTGCATTGCGTACAGCTGGGCTGGCCACAATGGTTCGCGCGAGTTCACCCTCTTTGGCCCGCCAGTATGCCGCGTCAAACATCTGAGACGTAGTGCCAAAACCTGAAAGCGAATCAAGCAATTCGTATCCAGATCCCCCCGTCGCAGGCAGCCCTTCACTGGCAAGCGTCATCCGCAATTCATCACGACGTCCACCTTCTACATATATAGCACCACCACGCACATCGTATTTCGCGCCACGTTGTTCCAACGCTGCAACAACCTCCCCAGCGGCAGAAGCTTCAAGCCCTGCATATAATAGAGACAAGTTAGGGCTTGACGCGATGCGGGTCAGTCCCAAAACAGCAGCAAACATCGCGAGTGTCGCCACCATAACAACAATACGCCTACGACCTTCAAGGCCAGCCCAGACCGAAATTACCTGCTGCAATTCTTTACTCCCGTTAAGGCAAGACTTCTGCCTGCCATGCCTCACTTTCCTCCAACAGCCTTAACAATCGGTTAGCTCTTGGCGGTCTATAGTGATTCAGACGAAAAAAAGATGGTGCGCCATGGCTGACGAAGAAATATCAGACGGGATAGAGGGCGAAGCCCCCACAAAAAAATCAAAACTGCCCATGATCATTGGGCTTATTCTCGCCCTCGCAGGGGCTGGTGGTGGCTTTTTTGCGGTCTCCAGCGGGCTAATTCTAGGCGCAGAATCCGCATCGAAAGAAGACATGATCCAAGAACTGGTTCTGGTGGAACCTTTAAATGGGATCGCATTTATTCCGCTTGTTCCGCTGGTCATTAATCTGAGACGCGGCTCCCACGCAGCCCATCTGCGTTTCGTCGCGCATCTAGAAGTCAACCAGCGCTATGAAACCGACGTTAATCTTCTCATGCCGCGCGTGCTGGACGTTCTGAATAACTATCTCAGAGCAATAGATCTTGAGGATCTGGAAAAACCAGGCGCTCTGATCAGGTTACGCGCGCAGATGCTGCGGCGTGTCCAAATTGTAACTGGCGATGGTAGGGTCAGAGACCTTCTCGTTTCCGAATTCGTCTTAAACTAGGGGGCCGACATGAGTCTAATCGCAGATATTTTGCTAGTGGCCGGCGCGCTGGGCGCATCTTTATATTGCTTTATTTTGTCTCGAAGGTTGGCAAAATTCAATGATTTGGAACAAGGGGTTGGCGGCGCGGTGGCCATCCTGAGCGTCCAAGTAGACGAAATGACCAAAACGCTCAGTCAGGTGCAGGTTGCAGCAACTGCTTCGACTGATACCTTGGGGAAGCTGACGGTCAGGGCCGAAGGGGCAGCCCGCCGTCTTGAACTGCTTGTGGCATCTCTGCATGATTTGCCTGAACCACCGGATCCAGTCGGAACAGCCCGTCGCACAGACGCAACACATGCGGCAAGCGCTCCAAATCCCTCGGCGAGGCAAGAGTCCGCTGAAACTTCGGATCTCCTGTTCCTCCGTCATCCCACACCGGTGAAGAAAGCAGCACAATGATCTCGCGGAAAAAGAAGGCAAACGAGAAAGCTGCAATTAAGCAGGGCCCCGAAAATGCGGGTAAATTGAGGAAATCACGCAAACCACGTGTGCCCGGTAGAGGGGCGTTATTTACCGTGATATCGCTTTTTTTACTCTCCGGCATTGTCCGGTTAGGCGGTGAAACCGGCCTCGCTATTGCCCGCGAAGTCAGCGCCATGACTGAGGAACCCAATCAAACATCGCAAATGAACGGACAGATGTGCCAACCTGCGGATGGAATTCCAGAGCTTTTAGAGGACCTCAAAACTAGGCGCGAGCGGATTGAACAACGCGAAGCTAATATAGCAGATCGTATGCAAGCCCTTACTGTTGCCCAAGCCACATATGAAGCAAATATTGCACGCCTGATTGCCGTAGAAACCTCCCTCTCCGCAACCATGACACGCGCAGAAACTGCTGCGGAAGACGATCTATCCCGTCTGACTGACGTCTACGAAAATATGAAACCTAAAGATGCTGCGGCTCTGTTTGAAACCATGGATGAGGAATTTGCAGCGGGCTTTCTTGGGCGCATGCGTCCGGACGCAGCAGCCGCAGTATTTGCCGGGCTAGAGCCAGAAACGGCGTATAGTATTAGCATCTATCTGGCCGGGCGAAACGCCAATGCTCCTCGGGAATAAAATGTTTTTCAAGGCACATCGGAGGGGGTTTATTAACTCTCTTCTGCGACATTCACGATGCCGTTGATCGCGCTAAGCGCATCCAGACAGGAGAAGACATCGTGATAGGCATTATTGGCATCATAATCATTTTCGTCATGGTCTTTGGTGGCTATCTTGCCGGGGGTGGCAAAATGAGTGTTATCCTCAAAGCCCTGCCGTTTGAGATGACAATGATCGGAGGCGCGGCCATCGGGGCAACCGTCCTATCCAATGACATCAGCGGATTAAAACACACGATGAAGGACATCGGGACTGTATTCAAAGGTACAAAATGGAAGCCGGATGATTATCGTGACCTCCTTTGCCTTCTGTTTGAGTTGATACGATTGGCCCGACAAAACCCCGTGGGATTAGAAGAGCATATTGAACAGCCGGACTCGTCATCGATTTTCGAAAAATACGGAAAAATCCTATCCGACAAAGAAGCTGTAAATCTAATTTGCGATACGATGCGTTCTGCCTCAATGAACTATGATGATCCACATCAGGTAGAAGAAGTTCTCGAAAAAAGGATGGAATCTAATCTTCACCATGCTTTGCATTCGAGCCATGTTCTTCAGTCCCTTGCGGATGGTCTGCCTGCGTTGGGAATTGTTGCAGCGGTTTTGGGTATCATCAAAACCATGGGGTCTATTGACCAACCACCTGAAATTTTGGGGAAAATGATCGGTAGTGCGTTGGTGGGAACTTTCCTCGGCGTATTTCTGGCCTATGGCTTGGTGGGCCCAATGGCATTGCGCGTCAAAACTGTTGTTGAGGAAGATTCACATTTTCATCAACTCATCCGAGAGGTTTTGGTGGCAAACCTGCACAACCACGCCACCAACATTTGCATTGAGGTTGGGCGTCAGAATACCCCAGGACAAAATAGACCATCATTTGCCGAACTTGAAGAGGCTCTCAAAGAAGTGAAACAAGGAGCCGCCTGAACATGAGAAAATCACTTTTTCTTTTAACCGCATGGGGTTATTTTTTGTTCCCCACGCTACCAAACGCGGAGACTGTGTTCATCAGATCAGGAGAACACGAGGATTTCTCGCGGTTGGTGATGCAGTTCGATGAAGAAATTCCTTCATGGACACTTGGACGCTCAGAAGAAGGGTATGCCCTTCGATTGAAGCAAATGGGCCTCATCATTGATACCTCTGAAACTTACAAGAAGATAAATCGCGCCCGTCTCGCCGATATTCATTTTGATAATAGTTCGAATACCCTGTCACTTGATGTTACATGTGACTGCCACATCAACGCATTCAACTTCAGAGATAACAAGCTTGTATTAGATATAAAATCTGGTGCTGCGCCTGAAAATTCACCTTTCGAAATCCCCATTCAGGAACAACTGACAAGCCTACAAGGGAGCGATAGTTCCCCCGCCGGTAACACATTCCTACCCGCTGATACCCCACCACAAATACAGCTTGCGAAACCAATCCTGCGCCTCGACAATATTTCATCGGCTCCGCAACCAACTGAAATTGTACTTCACCTCCCTCTTACAATAAACAACCCACCTATATCTCGAAATTTGCCACCACTTGAACTATTCGCAGACCAAAATGAGCTTGCGCTCTCTTCGCCTAAAGATATTGCCCAGTCACCTAGGCACGTCATGACAACGCCACCTATGATCTCCCGCAGCCGCGAATCCGAAGATCTGTTATTGCGCGAATTGGCGCGCGCCACGAGCCAAGGCCTGCTGGATGCCCATCTGCCTGATATTCC
>MAAC01013415.1_pt1 | contig 67684 bp, 44 predicted proteins | sample 1115981 | NCBI WGS metagenome assembly MAAC01 (sample SAMN04961126, study PRJNA320927) | seawater metagenome | isolation source: sample BD02T64 sea water enriched with oil for 64 days | place: USA:Gulf of Mexico | collected 2013-07-27
GTCGCAGAAAAAGTATTAAGCGTTTTGGACTCAGCATTTCATATCGATACCCACGACCTGCATCTAACAGGTAGCCTTGGTATCGCGCTCTACCCTGATCACGGGGAAGACATGGATACGCTCATAAAACATGCAGACCTTGCCATGTACTCTATCAAGGGAAGTGGTAAAAATGGTCTTACTGTATATAACCAAGAAATGAGCAATGCACAGATTTCACGCATATCCCTTGAACATGACATGCACATCGCGTTAGAAAAAGATGAGTTTGACGTTGTCTACCAACCGGTGATAAATGCAGAAACAGGATCATTAAAAGGGTTTGAAGCCCTTGTACGTTGGCATCACCCTCGCGATGGAATCCTATACCCTAAAGATTTTTTAACTATCGCTGAAGACAACGGCTGCATTATCGCCATTGGTGAAAAGATACTGGATCGCATCTGCTCAGACATCAATCGCTGGAAAAAACCAAACCTTCAAATTTCAATCAATGTATCCGCCCAGGAAATTAATCATCACGGGTTTGTGGAGCTCATAACGTCTCACTTAGACCATTACAATGTTCAGGGAAGCCAGATTGAACTTGATATTAATGAAAACATTATCATGTCTGACCATTTACAAATGATCGAAAAATTACAAAAGCTATCCGATCTAGGCATTAGCATTGCCATTGATGATTTTGGGGCTAGCTACTCATCGTTAAGTCATCTCCACCGATTCCCAATCAATACATTAAAGCTCGATCAATCCTTTATTGCATCCATTGACGGGAAACCCAAAAAAGCGTGTATCATTAATGCAATTATTGCGATGGCGAAAGGTTTAAACATGCGACTAATTGCCGAAGGTGTTGAAACAGAACAACAATATCATTACCTTCAAAATCTTGGTTGCCAACACATGCAAGGTCACTTATTCAGCAAAGCGGTTAGCTATAGCTTGGCTGAGTATATGATCCAGCATCCAGAGGATTCATTAAAGTCATTTCCTGAAAATCCTGATATCCCAGTGTTGGCGAACTAGGTTCCTCACCCTGGGACGCTTAACAGATGTCGTCCAGATCAAAATAAACGTTAGGTGATTCTAGCTTAAATATTTCGATATATTTATATCAGTAATGGTGTGAGGCAAAAAATTCTAAACTGCCCCATTTCATTATTGGTACCTTACATTAACACGTACCGTTATATTTGATTAACAGCGGCTCATTACTCAACTGCTCAAGCAGAAAATCCTTAAATACCTTTAAACGTTTACAGCTTCGCATATCGGGATGAAATAACAACCAAATATTGCTCGTAGGAACAAAGTCAACTGTAAACAACCGCTTAAGTTCAGGTTTCGCTTGATCATCAGGCAAAATAGCAACGCCAACCCCAGCAGCAGCCAGCGCCGACATAGAAACAAGGTCATTGCTTCGAGCCACTATATTCTTATAAGGGATATTCTCTCTGATCCATTTAAACGCAGGTAATGATAACAGGTTGATATGACTACAAATTAATCTATGTTCGTTCAACTCACCCACTCCAGAAGGCTCGCCAAACGTATCAATGTACTCCAACGATGCAAAAGCTGACCAATGTAACGAAAACAAATGCTTACCTACCAAATACTCTGGAGGTTTTGCACAGGCACGAATGGCGAGATCAGCCTCCCGTTTGGACAAGTTACAATCATCATTGGATATATGTAAATTAACCGTTATTTCAGGGTACTTTTCTTGGAATTTGCGAATATAGTGTGGCAGAAAATAATATCCAAAATTATGGGGGACTGTTAAATTAATTTCTCCACCCGTTCCATTATTCTGATTATCTAACAGCAGCCTAATATCACCAACTCGGTCTACGATATCTTCAACATGTTCCAATATTTCGAGGCCTATATCAGACAATTTGTAACCATCTGAGTTTCGAATAAATATTTTTGACCCCAGCGCCTCCTCCAAGCTATTTATTCTTCTGAATACGGTAGAGTGATTTACTTTTAATACTTCAGCCGCTTTTGCCAACGTATCGTGACGTGAAACCACGATCAGATATTTAAAATCATCCCAATTAAGACTATCCAATGCAACCATTTGTCACCTTCATTAAACATAGTCAATAAGCAAAACTGCAAACATCACTTTCATAATTGAAAATCCCAATAGATCTGATTTTAGGTAAACTTTATCTCGATGCAAGAGATAAATGTAAGCATTACCCTTGCACCACCCTCTTCCCTCATCGCTCCTACATAACAAATCACCAATACACTCTAGCTTCAAAGGAAAACAAATAATGAATCCCGCACTCTCTGACTTTTCAACATTAAATCCACCAAAATTGGAGCTCATCAGCCACCACCTATGCCCCTATGTTCAGCGCTCAATAATAGTATTGTCGGAAAAAAACATCAAACACAAACGAACATATATTGACCTAAACAACAAACCGCAATGGTTCTCCAAAATTTCCGCAACAGGAAAGGTTCCTCTATTAAAGATTGACAAAAACCACATACTCTTCGAATCCATGGTTATTTGTGAGTATCTAGACGAAATCACCGTGGGATCTTTACACCCAACAGAAACACTTAGAAAAGCTCATCACCGCTCCTGGAATGAATTCGCATCACAAATACTCAACAACATTTCTCAACTATACAATGCTAAAAACGGTCTTGATTTCGAACTTCAACTTTCTGAACTTTCAAAAAAATTTTCACGCATAGAAGAACACATCACATTACCGTATTTCTCAGGTGATCAGTTTTCTATGACCGATGCTGCCTTTGGCCCTGTATTTCGCTACTTCGATGTGTTGGACAAATACACTAAAACCGACGTTTTTCATGGTCTAGAAAAATCAAAACAATGGCGAAAAACACTTCGCAAACGAAAATCCATTCAAGAAGCCGTTACTAAAGAATATCCAGAATTATTGACCAATTTTTTATCTTATAGAGGAAGTCACATATCATCACTAATAGAACAACATTCAAATAACATGACCCAGTAAAAACACTAACCAGCGAAAAAAACATTATCAAAACCATTTAGCGATATAACCCGACATTTAATTGAAACGCTAAGCACTCTGGAGAGAGGATGTATTTTTAGTTTTGAGGCCTAACTGTAGTGCGTTCACAAACCAAGCAGTAAAGATATTAACGTTTTTCTACTGCTTGGTTTATCTCTCTAATTATCATAATACGCGTCAAAAACACCCTTTATTCACAAGTACTGATGTATAAGGCAATTATGTATCACTCCCTTCCACCCTTTCCAATAAATGGCTATCCACACGCTTACGAAAATGGCGTAACAAAGTAATACCGTGATTGCCCTTGTTAACCCCTTTATCAATACGATATGCCTTCCAGTCACATTGATCTTGCGTAAATTCGACCGTGGAATATCCATTTTCTATCGTATTAAAATAATCCACGTGTGGATTCTGCTGATAAACCAACTCGCTGCTTAATAACTGAAATATATTATCGGGAATACTTCGCTGCTGAGCTAGGCGAGATGCATAACGTGCCTGATAATCATTTGGCGTTCTTAACATCGCCGTATCATCTGCCAGACGGTGACCAGAGGATCCCCCTAACAAACCTGCCACCAAATCCAATAACCCAGCCGAAGTAACGGAAGGCGTCATAAATTCAACACCTACAAAGTTATCGACATTTGCATCAGAGGTATCGTAATAGTCCTGTTTTACATGTGAGGCCATATACGTGTGAAGATCACCGGTCAACACAACCAGATTTTCGATTTTATTACTTTTAATTTCTTGATTCAGCCAGTTTCGCTCATAATCAAACCCGTCCCACGCATCTGTGTTAAGGGGTACTTTTGCACTTTTATTACCAATCCAAAGCGGTGCCATAAAGGTTTGATTGCCCAGTAATTTCCAACGAGCGTTCGAGTCACTTAACCCATTCACTAGCCATTCTTTCTGCTCATCGCCAAGCATGGTGTGTTCTTGGTCTTTCCATTCACCACAAAAAAGAGGAAAATAACGCCCGCCGACCAAACCTTCACCACAAGAATGTGCACTACGATAGGTTCGTCCATCAAGCATAAATAAATCGACTAGATTGCCTAATTTTACTTCTCGGTAATATTGAAGGAATTCATGAGGGTGAGTTGCCCCCTGCTTTACTTTCACTCTAGCCGGAACGTATTCTACCCAAGCCTGTTGGGAATCCAACATCAGCTGCATCAATTTTGCGGGGTCATTTCCCTCAAGTGTATAAGGATGATCAGGGGCACCTAGAGTATCCCGAGCATAATCCCAATAAGCATCATTACTGGTTTCATGATCGTCTCGGGTCATAATCCAGGTATGGTTTTCCATTGCTTTTTGTAAAAAGGGATCTGATCGATACGTCTTATAAAGGTGACGATAATCTTCCAAGCCCATCGCCACAATACCCTCACTGGGCATAATGATCAGGCGGTCTTCAAAAGGTAATGATTGAAACTTCGGGTCACCCGCTGTTTCATAAATAAAATCTCCAAGATGAACCACAAAATCAATACTGTCATCTTCAGCTAAATAATTTAGTGCACCGTAATATCCATTGGTGTAATCCTGGCATGTAATCACACCGAGCTTTAACGCGTCGGTCTCTACACCTTCTGGCGGAGCTGTTCGACAACGACCCGTTTTGCTAACGGTATTATCATAAATAAACCGATAGAAATATCGGCGATTTGATTGCAATTGACCGTGTAGATCAATATTAACGGTGTAGTCTCTAAACGCTCCGATTTCAGATGGCTCGACAACGCTTTCCAACACCAACGTTGTAAACTCTGCATCTTCTGCAATCTGAATCGTTAGAAATTCATCTTCGATATAGGCCGAAGGGTCTATCCGAGTCCACAAGATAACGCCAGACGCCGTTGGGTCCCCTGACGCGATAGATAAACTAAATACGCGCTCAGAGTCAACATTAAAACGACTACTGGCATCATCCAACTCCCCGTTTACTGCACTTTCCACACCTTCTACACCAACTGCACTACTGCCACCAGATGAGCCTCCGCCGCACCCGGATAAAGTAATGATATAGGGCGTAGCAACACCCGTTGTTAATAGCGACATAAATCGTCGTCTTGAAATTTTGGATTCCATAGCAAACTCTTTATTTTTATTTTTATTTGGTTTGATCGCCCTAAGCAGAACCGCTTAGATTCATCGATAATACTCTATTTCGAACCCGTAATATGCGTTTATTGTTGCCTCTAGTGACAAAGTCCATTGACTGGCCAGTTCCCACCCAATATATACATTGTATATCGAGTACGCGGCTTGTATGATCCCGCCAATACTAAGATCCGAGAACAGCGGGCACCAACAATCTTATCAGAATCAGGCCGACCTCATTCCGATTGACCCTTATAAAACATGACCTCTGGACTTAGCTATGATTGAAATAATACTGATATTTGCTCTTGCAACCTTCGTCAATATATCTGGTGTAAAGGCCGCAACAAACCTACACGACACAGCGCCAACAAGACACACAATAGTTACCGTTGAAGATGTTAACGATGAAGAACCGGAATCTCTACTAGAAGCCCTTCAAAAAATGAAGTAATTCTTTGGCTGCTTCTGAGAGCTCCCTTAATCTGAGAGCTCCCTTAATCTGAGAGCTCTCTTAACCTTAGAGTTCCCTTAATAATTCTGCACGAACACAGCTGAGCACCTCGTAGGTGAATGCCCCACCAAGATCCTCAAATACAGGTGTTAGTTTAATGCGATTTTCTTCATCTGAATTAGCAAACAGTGCGTCACGAATTCGATCAATATCCTCTTCCGGCAATTGAACAACATCTAGTACTTCTAGCTCGCCTTCTTGTATGCATTTTTCCAGATGCACATAAATTGTTTTTTCTTTAACACCACGTTGTTTCGCGATCATGGGTACATCCATACCCGCTTTTAACAACGCCAAGCTCTCTAAGTAACTTTCGACTTTATCCGCCCCTAGCTCATTATCAAAGCTAGACGTCACACTTGCCGAATCACTAAATTCAGCCAATACTGATAAAAACACCTCTCCGTATTTTTCCAACTTACTCTGGCCTACTCCGGTAACCATCAGCAATTGTTTAGCCGTTGCCGGGCGCCGCTCCATCATTTCCATTAACGACACGTCGCCGAAGATAATGTAAGGAGGTACGCCCTGTTCTTTGGCCAACAATGTTCGTTTGGCTCGCAATGCTTCCCAAAGTTCCTTATCTTGGTCCGATACATGGGTAGATGTCCGAGAGGCTTTTTTACTGCGTAATTCAACGCGATCTTTGCGTAAAGAAATCGTTTCTTCTCCCCGCAATAAAGCTCTACATTTATCGGTTAACTTAAAGGCACCAAATGCCTCTGAGTCAACCTGGACATGACCACGCGCTATCAACTGCCGATAAACCGATTTCCACTGATCTGCCGATAAGTCATTACCTATTCCAAACGTACTAACTGACTGATGTCCATGTTGCTTTACCTTGGCGTTATCCTGCCCCCTCAAAACATCCACAAGATGACTTACACCAAAGCGTTGACCTGTACGATAAATACAACTTAACGCTTTACGTGTCGCATCCGTCGCATCCCATCGTTCAGCTGGACTAATGCAATTATCGCAGTTGCCACAATGCACCTTCACCTCATCATCATCAAAATAATGTAATAATGCTTCTCGGCGACAACTGGTTATTTCACACAATCCCAACATGGACTCCAAACGCTGATGCTCTATCCGTTTGAATTCCTCACTGGCTTGTGAATCTGCGCGCATATTTTTGAGTTTAATAACATCTTGTAAACCATACACCATCCAGGCCGTTGAGGGCTCGCCATCTCGACCTGCTCGACCTGTTTCTTGATAATAAGATTCCACACTTTTCGGCAAATCTAAATGCGCAACAAATCGGACATCTGGCTTATCAATCCCCATACCAAACGCAATGGTAGCAACAACTATGACTCCATCCTCACGCAAGAAGCGTGACTGGTGACGCTTACGGGTTTCCATGGGAAGCCCCGCATGATAGGGCACTGCGTTAAAACCTTTTGCTTGTAACCATTCTGCAGTCGACTCTACTTTTTTACGAGATAGACAGTAAACAATTCCGGCATCATTAGGATGTTCATTTTGCAAAAAGCGTAGTAACTGTTGATTTCCATTTTCCCGATGAGTGATACGATACTGGATATTCGGGCGATCAAAACCACTGACAAAAACACGAGAATTCTGCAATCCTAAACGCATCAAAATTTCTTGTCGCGTTTGAGTATCTGCGGTTGCGGTCAGTGCAAGTCGTGGCACATGAGGAAACTGTTCTTGCAGGATATTAAGATGAAGATAATCGGCACGAAAATCATGGCCCCATTGTGATACACAATGGGCCTCGTCTATTGCAAACAAACTGATAGTGGCCTGTTGCAACAATGATATTGTTCGAGGTTGCAGCAATCTTTCTGGGGCAATGTAAAGCACCTTCAATGTCCCATCGAGCACTTCTCGCTCAGTCTGCCTCGCCTCTTCATTACTCAGCATACTGTTAAGGTAACGTGCCTTAATACCAAGCTGAGTTAGTGCATTTACCTGATCTTCCATCAAGGCAATAAGTGGGGAAATCACCACTCCCACGCCTTCTCGCACCAACATAGGGATTTGGTAACACAGGGACTTTCCGCCCCCTGTAGGCATCAATACCAACGCATCGTTGCCTGCAATTGCGCCATTGATAATATCTTCTTGATGCCCTCTGAATTCAGAGAAACCAAAGGTGTTTTGTAAAATTTTCTGTGCGTTTATATCCATAGACGGAGATTATATAGAAAGGAGTACGGGATGGATATAAACGCAAATAGTTAGATTACTTTATTAACTCTCCAAAACCACTTCATGCATGTCCAGAGCCTCGCTGCATTTGAAATTTCATCAGTGATATTCCATACTCACTGAACAGCCACTCCGGTCAAATAATCTTCTCACGCCTCAAGTCGCTCAGGTCTTGTTCACTCATATCCAATAAAGCTCTGTAAACTTCATCATTGAACTCCCCTACTTCTGGGCCAGGCCACAGGGTTTCACCTGGAGTATTAACAAGCTTAGGCACAATGGCGGGTATTTTTAATGGTTTCCCATTTACATCTACCGTCTCAAACATCCGCCTTGCTTGGTAATGCTCATCTTCCATCATATCTTCAACATTAAAAATCGGGCCGGACGGAACACGAGCCTCATCCAAAACGGCCAGCGCTTCTTTACTCGATAACTGCCCCGTCCAGGATGATAAAATCTCATCAATTTCCTGCTCATGCTCTACACGACCTTGATTAGTGGCCACTCTTGAATCCGTCGCGAGGTCTTCGCGGCCAATTGCATTCATCAGCCGTATGAAAATAGAATCACCATTACCTCCCACAACAATGTATTTCCCATCACCACAACGATAAGTGTTTGTCGGCACTATACCGGTAACGGTGGTTCCAGAGGGCTTACGTACTACCCCAGCACCATCGTATTCTGGAACAATAGCTTCCATCATGTTGTACATAGACTCGTACAAAGCAACATCTACAACTTGCCCTAGCCCTTCAGCTTTATTACGCTGCATCAGCGCAAGTACAATGCCAAAGGCAGCATGCAACCCTGCAAGTGAGTCTCCCATGCTTAAGTTAGGTCGAACAGGTGCTTCGCCCGGGAACCCATTAACTGCGCGAAAACCACTAAAACCTTCACATACGGAGGCAAAACCTGGCTTTTGCGCAAGAGGCCCGGTTTGTCCATAACCGGAAATCCGTGTATACACTAACTCCGGGTGTATTTCTTCAAACACCTCCGGCCCAAGCCCCCATTTTTCCATAGTTCCTGGGCGAAAGTTTTCAATAACAACGTCTGATTTTAGTATTAACGACTTAACAATATCTCGACCTTTTTCAGATTTTAAGTCCAAGGTAACGCACTTTTTATTTCTACCTAAACTTCGCCACCATAACGATGTTCCATCTTTAACCTCTCGCCATTGGCGAATGGGGTCTCCTTTACCGGGCGGTTCAACTTTGATCACTTCCGCACCATAGTAACCCAATAACGTCCCTGCAAATGGGCCTGCCAATAATTGGCCCAGTTCAAGCACACGAATACCTGTTAACGGTTTATCTTGATGGCTCACGGTGATATTCCTTTTACGTTGGCTAAGTTAGGTCTGCGAAACTAGCCCGTAATCTTACGCTTTACTGCTCGTCCTTTAAACCGTGCTTTTGTTCCCATTTCAAATCGCTCTAGTACCGAGCATCAATATCAACATGGTTAAGCTTTCGCTGTACGACTGATAGCCAGAATATAGCAACATCAAGGTATAACAACACCACCTATAGATCTAGCGGCAATGCGCCCACTTAAGATACAACCCGACAAAAATGTACCCTCTAACGATCGATTACCACTACTTCCGCCACCACCAAACCCCGCCATCTCACCAATGGCATAAAGATTTTTAATGGCATTGCCGCCTTTATCAAGAACTCGACTATGATCATCTGTCTGAACCCCACCCATACTTTTACGACTAATTATATATTCTCGCATTGCGACAAGTGGCATGGCTTTTTTATCCAATACTTGTTGTGCTTTTAATGTACGTACTTTGTCGCCCTTCCACTGACGAACGTGTACAATCCGTCTGGCTTGATCGTCATTATGGAACTTGGTGCCTCGTGCAAGCTGATCATCATATTCTTGGATATCGTGTCTAAGCTTCTCGTATGAAACCAAACTATTCCCCGCTACGGCATTCATTTTGTCCACCAATTCAGCAAGGGAATAAGCAACAACCACCTCTGGGCACTGTGTTGTGAGGTATTGGTATAAATCATCGTTGCCAAGTAATATTTCTCTTAAAAATTTAACAGCTTTTTTATCTCGAAATGACGGGTTATGCTCAGATCCGGAGATAGACATTTCTTTTCTTACTATTTTTTTATTAAGTACTTGCCACGTGTAACCATTGTCTTGCTCACATACCCGATGGCACAAATCAGTAGTATCAAAACCGGTCACCATAGGACGAGGACCAATACGCTTGCCATAACAATCTACCCATAAGGCTGATTTTGGTGGAATCAAACTCAACCCTTGATCAGCAATTTTTGGCTCAGGGTGACGAATACCCGCTGCATAATTCCACTGCTGATCAAGGTGAGTGATATTGCCACCCAATTTTTCAACGCTATCATGCAGTATTCCATCGGCATATTTATGAGAACCATTTAGAATTATCGCGGGGGGTGGCGGCCAATCTGTTGGCCAGTTTTCTTTAACTTTCTCAATACAGCCATTAATACCACCTGTCGCTGCAACAAACATGTTGGCATGAATTACAAAACCGGTATTATTTGATTCATTAACACCATGACACGCCGTCAACTCTCCTGCCTCAACGTCAAAACCCGAAACAAAATGTTCGAACCGTAATGTGAGCTTTCGTGAGTTCCGATGATTTTTGAGATGATGAATAAGAATTTCAACAAGCTCCCACCCCGTTCCCCAAACAATGTGATATCGGGGAACAGAGTTCCCGGCGACAAAATCACCACGCTCAACCCAATTCACAGCAGGGAAAAACTTCACGTTACGTTGGCGCAACCAACAGTAAATATCTTCGTAATTTCGATAAGCGTACATTTCGGCCCACTTCATAGGCCACTTATCATCTTTGGGCATTTCCCCAAACGTCGTCCAATCACGAAACATGAGTTCTGGGCCATCGGCAATACTGTTAAATTTCTGTTGTGGTGTACCACATAACGCCATCCCTCCGAATGCTTCTCTAGCTAAACCACCAAATTTTGACGCGATATCTCGATCTACCATGAGAACCTCCACACCTCGATCCAAAAGTTCAATGGCAGAGGCAATACCAGCTATGCCACCGCCAATGATTACAACATCTGATTTATAAGTCTGCTGCCCCACTACACCACTCCTTAGAACACCTATCTATTACTGACGTCAAAAACCAATGACCAAATAGTCACCACATATATTGTGAATACGTACGGGACACGCTCTTTTATAGAAATAATTAGTTACTGCCTAAACAACCAAGCTTGCCAATATAGTAAGACGGCACCAAGAAAACTGCTATCACTTCCCCGGCCAGTTTGTAGGGTCTTTTCGGTCACCATAACTGCACAATAAACAGAGACCAAGAGACAAGACAGTTACTGAATTTTATGATCTAATCGGAAACAGTAAACATTATAGCTACCCAAATAATGACAACAAATGGATCGAATCCTATGAATGCACAACAACCTATCAACTCTCCTGGCAACACCATCGCATATAACCCTGCCACTGGTGAAGAAATTGGCCAGGTAGCAAACACTGACATGGCGAAGGTGCCTCAGATGTTTGAGCTGGCGCGTAGTGCGCAAAAAACATGGGAAGCCAAAAGTTTTGCTCAACGTGCCGTCGCCGTTAAAAAAATGCGTGCCTACATAGTTAACCACGCCGAAAGCCTTTCTGAAGTTATCAGCCAAAGTAACGGAAAAACACGGATTGATGCTTTAGGCACAGAAGTATTACCTTGTACTCTGGCCTGTGACTGGTATGCAAAGAATGCCGTGAAAGTGTTAAAAGAGAAAAAAATCCCTGTTGACAGCCTGCTCTTTTTTAACAAAAAAAGTGTTCTACAACATAAGGCTCTCGGTGTTGTTGGTATTATCAGCCCTTGGAACTACCCTCTATCGATACCGTTCGGTGAAATCATCATGGGTTTAATGGCAGGTAATGCCGTTATCCTAAAAGTTGCCGCGGCAACACCGTTGGTTGGCGAGGCCATCAACAAAATCATTGCTGCGGGAGACCTGCCTAACGGTTTATTCCAACAGATAGTTGGGTCGGGTGGTGCAGTTTCTAAATCATTTTTTGCAAATAATATCGACAAAATATTTTTCACCGGTTCAGTTGGCGTCGGTAAACAACTTATGTCTGAGGCGGCTGAAACGCTAACGCCACTATCTCTTGAGTTAGGCGGAAATGATCCAATGATCGTTCTCGCGGATGCGGATCTAGAAAGAGCTACAAACGGAGCTGCATGGGCTGGATTTCAAAATGCTGGGCAATCTTGTGGTGGTGTAGAGCGGGTTTATGTTCATACATCTATATACGATGACTTTGTTGAACTTATGGCGAAAAAAACACGGGCATTACGCCACGGTGTTGATGAAAGTCATAACGTAGATATCGGTTGTTTAACGACAAAAAGCCAATTAAACACTGTTAAAGAACACCTTGAAGACGCCCTGGCTAAAGGTGCAAAAATTGTAGCTCAATCACAACCCGTCGGACCTCAGAGCGGATATTTCCATCCAGCAACACTGTTAACGAATACAACCGACGACATGCTGTTCATCCGAGATGAAACATTTGGCCCTCTAATTCCCGTTATTAGATTTTCATCAGAAGAAGAAGCAATTACCTTAGCGAATGACTCTCACCTTGCACTAACAAGTTCCGTATGGACAAAAAATGCAAAAAATGGCCGTGCATTTGCCGCAAAACTTGAGTCAGGTGTAACAACTATCAATGATCATCTATATACACATGGCTTGTCTGAAATGCCGTGGGGTGGCTGGAAACATTCCGGCTTAGGTAGAACCCATGGACCAGAGGGTTTATTGGAAATGACACATGCAAAAGCCGTTAACTGGGATATTTTGCCATCAAAACGGAACTTATGGTGGTACCCCTTCAGCGAAGCGTCTTACGATGGGTTATTGAATGCTCAGCGTTTTGTCTATCCACGATCCAAGAAAGAGCTTGTAACCAGCGCTGCAAAACTTACCCCATTTTTAGTGAGTAAAATGTTTTCAAAGTGGAGCGTGAAGTAATCCGTTCATAACGTTCCATAATGTAAACAGAATAGAGAAATGGCAAGTGAGGTTATCTCACTTGCCATGTTCACTTTTTTACCAGAACAAACTCTTACGTTGACTTAACGGCGCATATTCATCCTTAACAATTAACTTATCCTGAGCCAATATCTGCTGGTTCACACCGCGTACCTCATCCATTTGTGCAGCAAGCGCCTCTACCTGTCGACCTAGTGCCGTGCGCTCTTGTTCAAGCTTAATCACCCTGCTTGCTAATGCGTCACTGCCTTCTGCGGTAACATCCAACTTTTGCTCAGTTTCTATTACAGTATTATCTGCTTTTGTGAGTTCCTCACTTTGACCGTGGGCAGCCTTGGCAATTAATTCCAATTGCGACAAAACAGAACGATCACGCACATCATTCGAACCCAGCGCCTTACCCGTTTCGTTAAGCTTGGCGGTAAGTAACAACAACCAGCGCTCCATGTCACGACGATTCATGTCTACCAATTTTTTCATATCATCCGCTACCGCATGGGCAACCTCAAATGAGAATTCGGCATCCGCTTTGGCGGCCAATATCGCCGCCTCATTACGAGGGTTTTGAGCGATAATTGTTTTTGCTCGATTAAGAGCGCCTAAAGAACCGCTATAACTTAATGCCGCATACCGATCCAGAGTGTAGCGCCCTTCTCGTTCCACTCGTTTACCGATATCCTTTAAGTAAAATCGTTGCGCGGACATAATCTCTAACGCCTTTTGCTCCCTCAATAACTGAGGTAGTGCTTGCTGCGCCGACTCGAACCGTCCTCTAGCTACCTTCCTAATGAGTCCTTTGTGTGCTTTCTCTAAGTCTCTATACGCATAAGGGTAATAGGATTGAGCCTGAAATTTTTTGAGCCATGTGAAGTTTTCAACCGAACCCGCCAGCAGACTATCTGATCGGCGCTTATTGGCTTCCGCTCGGTTTAATGATTCAGATGCCTCTGCTAATAATGAAAGCGTTTCTTCACCTAAGCTATCTCCAAAGAACAATGATGCTGATTTGTTTATCTTCTCAGGTTCTAGCTTAAATTGATCATAATATCTCCGGGCTTGCGCCAATGAACGTAATGCCGAAGACATATCCTCAGGAGAGAATGTCGCCACATCGCTTGCTTGTGCCATTGCAATACGTTGTTCCATTGCATCCATCTGTTCAGAAACCTGAGAAAACATTGCCAACTCACTGACTCTTTGCTCAGTCTCTTTCATTAGCTTATAGCTATTAGTCGCACAGCCCGAAAGAAACAACACATGGCCTAACAACACAGCCAAAACTACACGCGAAACACAACGAGAACCATCCATTACAACACCACTTGCCTTACCGGCACTTCTGAGAAAAAACAAGGTATGAATGAAGCGTAAACAATATTTTAAAAAACCGTCATAATATAAAGTACTTAAAAGCACCCCACATAGATGAGACGAAAAGTATTTAATAAAATCAATACCCTACCCACAAAACCTATAACTTCCCTCCCAATTTTAAGTACAAATTTATGTTGTAAGGGGTAGCGTTAACACGGGCTATCGGCACATTATACTAACGTCACAAAACCGACGAAATCAGATCACAACTCTCATTAGAGGCTAAGCTACGGTTTCTATTATTAATAGCAAAATATCCTTATTATTGGATACCCTTATCGTTACTTCGCACGAACAAACCCACAATTGACATAAGACATATCTCACACCAAGACTTACTGATAGCTCTATAACCCCAAAAATGAACAAACAGCCACCATTAGTCATTGAAAAATGGGTATGAATTTAGATGTTATTCTGGATAGACTATACTTAAGACGTAGGCAGCCACCATCTAAGTCAACGCAAAATACCTTACAACGTTCAGAAATGAGCACTTGAAGAATGAACAATCTCCTTCCAAAAAAAAACCTTTATTTGCAAAGATCATTTATTCTGTTTATCACCTTTTGTTGCTGGTATTCACCTACATATCTATATTGCCAAGAAATCAAGACGCTCCAGATCAGAACAATATCCATCCCCCCCCTATGGCATAACATCAAAAATACAATTTGGTGGAATTTACTACGATCTAGCCAACACTCTAGCGAAAGAAGCTGGCTACACAGTAAGCCATAGCATCTACCCCTATGCACGCATAATACACGAACTGAAATATGGAAAAACTGACCTTACTATTATGTTTAAGTACAAAGAACTAGAAGACCATGTAACATACATTGCTCCTCTGCCATCACTAAAAAATGTCATCATAGGGCTCAACGGAAGTTATTTCCCTGATATAAATAGTCTGAAACACAAAAACATTGCTTACTTACGAGGGGCAAAGTTTAGCGACAAAATTGACAATGACCCTGACATTTCAAAAACCCTTATAAGAGACTTTAATCAAGGTATCATCATGCTACTTGCGAAACGTGTTGATGCTATTATTGGACCTCTGGACCCAATAACTGTTGCTTTCAACAACATTACAATAATTGAACAGCATTCTAACCAGACTCTTGGCCTTCCTCTTATCGTCTCAGAACGAACACCCTGGATACAACTATCTAAACATAGCAAAAGTGGTATTTCGATAAAAGAACTCACCGCGCATTTTCAAAATATACTTAAGCGAGGAGATCTTGAAAAATTACGCCAGCACTATTTAGCACCTCAACACAAAATACCACGTGACAAACCCATCAAACGTCTATACTGATCAGAAAAGACCTTTTATTACTCGAAAAAAATGGAAGTACCACAGAGTGCCACTCAATAGTTTTATAAGATTATCAGCTCTTGCCACGATAATAATATGGACTTATCTAAGCCCCGCATATGCATCAGGTTTAAATTCTGGAGAAATAAACACGGTCTACCTCTCAGATGACACCGATACAATTGAACTACTACCTTATTCATTGTCGTCCATTGCAAACAAAGAGCTATCTGTTAACGAAATTCATAAAACCACATCATGGAACCCAATAAATACCGATACTATAAATTTTGGAATCAGCTCCTCCGCACTTTGGATAACAACACTCATCAACAGTAAGAACGTCCAAAATCAACAACAATTCTATTTGAGGTTCAGCAACCCTGAATTAAGTGATATCAGAGTCTACCAGGGGAAAAAATTAATTTCCGAACTAGGTCAGCATCAATACTTTTATAAAAGAGATATCCCTCTACCAGAATTTGTTGTACCCATCACATTCATTAAAAACAGTATTACAACGTTCACCATTCGTATAACCTCATCAGGATCATTACGAACAGGTGTCGCCCTCCACTCCGAAAACAACTTAATTACAATACAGAACAAACGGAGTTTGATAATTGGTGGATATTTTGGCCTTGCCTGTTCACTATTCCTTCTATTCTTTGGGTTTTATATTTTCTCAAAAGAAAAAATATATCTATGGGTAGCCGCCTCATTGGGATCACTCATCATTTTGCAATTAAACATTGATGGCTTCCTCTATCAATATTTCTATCAAGGACAACCTCAATGGTTCTTTTCGTTTATTCTTATCCCCACTATCATTGCATACATCACAACATTCCTAGTCGCCATTGATTTTTTCTACCTTAAAGAAAAAAACAAACCCATGTTTACGCTACTAATATCCCACGTATACGTAGGAATAGTACTTATAATATCCTGGACAATACTTAGCAACACCATCATCCTGTACTTTACTATCCCTTATATATTTACCGGTGGAATCTCTTGTATTTTTGTTTGCCTCACTAATGCAGAAAAAAATAATAGCAGCGCCATCTATTATGTTTCTGCAATGACATTGGCATCAATCGGATCCGTATGTTATGTAAGTCTCTACATAGGATTAATTCCGTCAACACCATTTTTTGAATCTATTTTTAAGACAACATCGACCATTGAAATCACATTAATCAGTATTTCCCTATTCAAACGCTACCAAGAATCCAAATTAAAGCTAAAACGTGAAAAAGAAAAAATCCTTAGATCGCTAGTTCGAGCCAATAAAATTAAAGACGAATTTCTATCGGTAGTATCTCACGAACTTAGAACCCCAATGAATGGCGTAGAAGGCGCACTTGATTTAGTAAAAGACTATAAATTGCCAGATCACGTATCAAAATACATAGCAATGGCTCGGCATTCATCTGAAGACATGGTAACTATGATAAACAACATCCTTGATTATACCGAGCTTAATGAAGAGATCGACCCTAGCATTGGTAAGTTCAATTTAGTCGATGACATAGACAATTTAGTTAACTCAATGAAGTCACGTTTTTTACAGCAAAAAACCCAAATAAGTTTTATGGCAGCGCAGAATGTTGCCGGCATATATCAAGGTGATTCAAAATTACTTTTTAAAGCGTTGAGACATATCTTAAGCAATGCAATGAAATTCACACCCCAAGGAAGCATCAACATATCACTTCGTGCAATCCCAGATCAAAACAATGACACTACCGACGTAATTGAAATCATAATAGCGGATACAGGTAAAGGTATTGACCAGTCTAATTTAGATGTCATGTTTGAAGGATTTAGTCAACAAGACGCATCCATGGTTAGACAATTCCAGGGGTTAGGGTTAGGGCTACCGATAACAAAAGCATTCACAAAAATACTAGGGGGCGACATACACATAGATACAGTGGCAGGCAAAGGAACAATAGTAACCCTAACCCTTCCACTAGCGGTTGTACAAAGAGAGCGCGTACAAAAGCCTGTAAACATGCGCAAGTGCGAAGGCCTAGAAATGCTTGTGGTGGAAGATAATATTGTTAATCAAAAAATTCTTGTTGCTATACTAAAAAAACTGGGTCACAGCACAGTTACTGCAGATAACGGATCTATTGCCGTTGAACTTGCAAAAAACAAGAAATTTGACTTTGTCTGGATGGACTGTCAGATGCCTGTTATGGACGGATTGGACGCCACTCGATTAATCCGCGGAGTCTCATCCTATCAAGACACACCAATCGTTGCAGTTACCGCCAATGCATTCGCTCAAGATGAGAAAAATTGCATTGCGGCTGGAATGTCAGACTTTTTGGCTAAACCGGTGAACCGAAATGCCATTGAGCGAATTGTTGAAAAATGGGATCCGTCTCAGCAAGTCGTAAGCATTTAAGCACTTCATTCTCAAAAAAATGATTACGAATAAGCTGCTGAATATTCCCCCAGATTCCGCTATTCTTTCCAAATGACAACCAATGATACAAAGCAACCAGCTTCAAAAAAAGTAATCGTTATCGCCGTAACGGGTACTCCCCCACCAAAAGCACTTAAAATCTATGGTGATTTTGGTCAATGGATACCCTCAGAACACGACAATCAAGCGTCTAGCAATTTTTGTGTGGTTGATACGACTCAAACGTCTAGTTTCCCTGAGCCCAAACATGTTGCGGGTGTCATTATTACTGGGTCACCAGCGATGGTAACCGCCCGAGAACCCTGGAGCCTTCAAGTAGAAACATGGATCACCCACCTTACCGACCAACACATCCCCATTCTAGGCATCTGTTACGGTCATCAACTACTTGCTCAAGCGTTGGGCGGAAAAGTTGATTTTCATCCTTTGGGCAGAGAGATTGGTACGGTACCCATTGAACTTACAGAGCACAGTCGTCACGACCCACTATTTTCACAAAGCCCATCTCAATTCTATGCCAACGTAACGCATGCCCAAAGTGTCGTTGAACTACCTCCAAACAGTGTTTTAATAGGAAAGAACGATTACGAACCCATCCAAGCTTTCCGTTTCAAAGACAATGTCTGGGGAGTTCAATTTCATCCGGAGTTTACCGCAGATATCATGCGCTTTTACATATTCGAACGATTCGATTCATTAGAGGAGCAAGGGTTAGACATCAAGGTATTATTTGATAATATTCAAACAACACCTGATTCAAGAGCGGTACTCGATAATTTTATAACGCTATGTTTATAGATTCGACTGAATACGTCACATATGATGCGAAGCGTTTGCATCTAAATGATACGCTTCATTGGGATGTAACGACTCCTGAACTGGGTGATATTCATCCATCGCTATAAATAAAAACACCTTCCAATAAACGTAAATAACCATTTTATATTTTTTACCATGACATTACCTATAGATGTTAAAACCAAAATGGTTTAGATTGCTCAGACCGTATTTTTTGTTGTTTCGGTTGGCATTAATAAACTATTTTGGGGGCCATCATGGGCAGACTTCCATCCCACTCGACCGTACAAATACCTAACAGCACGGACGATGTTTTTCAGCTTGATTTTTCACCAAGTAAATTACAACAACGCATTCAACAACTGTTGGTTCCTGCTAATCATAATATTGGCCCAGTAATTTGGGAGGATAGCGAATCAGACGTTATTGTTCATATTGATACCCTACGCTTTGCCATCAAACCTGGCTTGGCTCTTTTTGAGATTCACTTGGAAGCTGACGATATCGGGCTAGTCCCAATGATTGTTCCATTTACCATTGGACGTAATGTTACATCCGCTTCATTAACTGTCAGCACAGAACATTTGCCTCGTGGCGAACAATTAATGACCCACCGCTGGGGAGAAATTGTTCAAGAGCATTTGTGGTATGCATTATTAGAGGCCGGTGAGCAGCTTAAAAACGATCAATTAAAAAACATCCGAGACAAAAATCAAGCAGCACAAATCAGCGGTATTCAAATCAGCGGTATATACAGCAATGGTAAATCAATTTCTTATCTTTACTCAGAGCCCGTCTCCGTAGAAGAAATCAAAGTGTATGCTAAGGCTATAGATGATGGTCTAATTCCGCCAAAAGATGACAATGAAATATTATCTCCTGTTCACCTAGATTGTTCATCAGATCAGGGTCCCCCCGACGACGAAACTTGCGAGTCAGAACCCCCAGCGCCTCAATTACCAATACTGATTCAACTTTGGCGAGAATGGCTCGCATTAATTCGTCAGACGTTACGTTTTGCAAAAAAACTAGCCTGGGTTGCTGTTCAAATAAGTAAGAAGCTCAAAAAGAAGTAATCTTCACATTTGATGCTCTTACTTAATATGCCTTATTGAACACGCACATTGCTCGCATAAAAACCAAGTACTTTCTAACGGATTATTCAATAATAATTACGGCTATTTCCATCAAAGTCGAATAGGGAAAATATCATGGGTGTTACTTTAGATCCCAACGTTGCAAAACTCGCAAAACTCATTGGATTACTTGATAGCAATGGTCTAAACGATCAATGGTTACAAAGCCCTCTGGATGAGTTACGAAAATCCTTCCGAGAAAACCATACCCTATTATTAGAATTGCTCGGCGATTTATTACAATCAACAGATGGTCAACTTCAAGGTATTCCAGGCCCCAATGTCGGTGACACCTGGTACCCTATTCCTGGCTTAGATCCTCAAATCCTGTTTATCACAACACGAACCTATGACAAAGCGGGTGATAATCACCTAGTTTTTGGCGTCGGTATTAACTGGGCCTACCAAGAGAATGGCAATGGCAACGGACTAAATGCCAATATCTGGGCAAAAATCCCGCTCCTTGATGTCAACACCAATTCAGACGCAGGCGATATAGAATTTGCTTTTGGCGCAGATGACTCACCTGTTCAACTCGCCTTCGATATCACTCACTCTGAGGGCTTTGGTGACAACCATATTAACTTTAAAGGTATAAAGCTATCTTCTGAAGTCTACCTAGATCAAGATCCACAACTTTCCATCCAAGTACAACAGCTATCTATCGGCGAAAAAGCTCCTGCAGATATTGATCTCACACAATTGGTTGATATTGAAAACATCGATGCAAACCAATGGTTTGATCTTATATTTTCTCTGCTAACAACAAAACTTCGTGGCATATCACCTGAAGTGAACCGGTTTCTGGATCACCTATTCCCTATTCTAGGACTTAGCGGAACAGGGCCTCTGATTAATTGGTTCCAGATACCGGATCTAGGCCTTGATGTCATCAAACGGTGGGCCTTGCAGCTTTTACAAAATGACTATGATTTATCCGATTGGCTGACACATTGGTATGACCTTCTTGGAGAAGCAGATCCTGCCGTCGTCCAAGGGTCAGGTACACGTATCGATCCCAAACGTGTCGCGTTCCCCCTAGGCAACCTAACGTTATGGGTCACCCTTGCGTACACGCAAAATAGCCAAGGCCATATCCAACTGTACCCTGGTATTATCGTAGGCACTGCAGATGCTGCCTTTGGCGTCTCCGAAGTAAAGCTCAACCTACAAAGCCGACTGGAACTATGTTGCATTACGCTAAACGGCCCTGATAGATTTGAGCCGTTGCCAACCTTTGATATTTGCGTACGTTTATATAACAACTCTGGTGAGTTGGTTGATGTTGACTTTTCTGGTGCAGGAGGAGAATTTGATTTCTTTGGACAGTTTTCTATCAAAGAGCTTCATGCCGGCATCGCACTTGATGACAACGGAAAAATTGCACCTAAATTTGAACTGATTGATGTTCGCTCCAAGCAAGGAAATTGGCCAACTCTCGATTTAACCGCTGGCCAAACTTTTATTGAAGGTTTAGAAGACATTGCAAATAGCGTCATTAGCGAACAAATTAATAACCTGCTTGGCACAGGGACAATAAGCAATCATGCAGGCAAACATATCGCTGCATTGCTGGGTATTATTCCACCCACAAGTGATGACACACCAGCCAACTGGCCACCCGCACTGGTTATCAGTACGAATAGATTATCAGCATTTCTTGGTAATCCGCTGTCCGCAATTGCCTGTTATCACGCTGAATGTATCGAAACACAACATAACGGCGCTCCTCTTTGGCGCTTTTTGTTGGAAGACCTGCAAGCCTTATTACGTCACAGTTCAATACCCAACCCTGTAATCACTGGCTCGGGCAGTGAAACAATACCATGGAAAGTGAGCTTATACAGCGGAGCCGAGGGAAACCTATTCCTCCAAGTATTTGCCGAAAATGACGTAGAGAGTTTACGCCCTCAACTTGATATTTGTTTACTGGTGCAACCTAGCAAAATAGACCTCTCTAGCAACGCCGAACTGCAATGCCAATTACTTGCCAACGTCATGCATTTGGATTTACCGAAACACAGCGAATGCCCAGGCACTGTGAATGCCACTTGGCTAGAAAGTATTACAGCTAATGTTCAGTTATTAGGAAAACCCACATTAGAAGCCTCAACCGGGCTTGGCTTAACCTTTAATGTTAATGGTGTTGATATAGGTTGCGCCTGGTCATCAAATAGCGACTTTTCTTGGTCCGTAGATATTGATACCTTTGAGGCTTCTTGGGACCAAGGAGTAGGTCAAACTATCTCCCTGCCCGGTCTTCAGTTTGGTGCGGGATTAGACCTACAATGGAATATCAATACTCTGGCAGCAGATCTCGGCATTAATATTGATGACTTCGCATTATTAATACGACTTTGTTTAGGCTCCTGGCTAGCAGAACGTGGCGGCTCTTTCGGCTTTGGTTTTGCTGCATTATTTGGGTTGTTCCCCAACAACGATTTCCAATGGCCTGAGTTACCTGACTTTCCAGGACTAGACTTACCGGATTGGAACAGCTCTGACACCAACAGTGGCAACAAAGCCTTCCCTTTCTCATTCCCCAGTGACTGGCCTCAGTTTAGCGTTCCTGATTGGCCTGCATTTTTCAACGATCCGTGGCCAGAGATAGCAGCCTATTTCAAGTTGCTCTTTAGTAAACCGCAATGGACGTTAACCACCTTTAATTTTCTAGGTGGTATGTTATTTGGTAGATTCCCTGATTTATCACTTCCTGACTGGGGCTGGGGAAATGAATCCGGTGACGGTATAAAGCTGCCTTCTTTTGATGATTTACCCTTTTCTGTCTGCGGTGATGGGACCTATGAAAACCCTTGGGCATTAAAGCTAAATATCACCAATGATAAACCCGTCGAGCTATTATGTTGGTTAGACCCCGATGGTCCACCGAGCGGTGATTGGAGCAATGTGGTTATCAACCTGCTCCCCAATCAATGGCAAGACATCGACGCCCTAATTGCGGACGCTGACTTTGGGAATTCCCAAATAGGTGTACTGCTACACTATTTGCGAGACCTTAACCCTCACGTAGCACAGGTACTGGCGGGCATTTCTGTTAATGTCGACATAGAACATGAGATAGATGACTTTCTCAGCAACGCGCTTAACACCTTAGAAGCAAGGCTCAACCTCAGCGATGGCATCGCACCGTTCACCAGTCAATTGGCACCGGAAGCGCTAGAAAATTGGACACAAGCGTTTGCCTTAGACGCGCTACCCGAAGTTAGTCACGATCAACAACTGAGTCATGAAGTTGTATTAACTACCATTGAAAATCAAATTAACACCCTCTCCGGAACTGACGACCTACCCATTTTATTATTAGGCTCATCCTGGGAATCAGAAGCGCAATGGTCAACGCTATTAGCTCGATTCTCAGGTATTCAAAGCGCTCACATAAATTTACGGGAAGCCGGTGTGGACCCCGAACAGATTAGCGTCAGTCAAACTGGCTCAGTTTTCACACGCGCCTATGTTGGTGATATTGCCGTATTTAACACGGCTCCTAGTCTTGACGATGTTGAGCGTATTATTCCTATCGCCAACTCAGATACAACGGTGCTAAGCCAGGCCCAACAAGTAGTACGTATCGTTGAACATATTCACAGTACACATAATAAAAAAGTTATTATTGTTGCCCATTCCCACACAGGACTGGCCGCAGTAGCCGCGGCACAGCGGGAAAACGACCTCGATGAAAGTCATCAAAAAATCGCGGGGCTTGTTACCATTGGCACACCGTTAATTAGCACGCCCCTGATATGGGCTCCCGAAGAACTCGCCATCGTTGACAACCCGCTGGCTGACCTACCTGTTGATTTTGATATTAAACACGGTATAGAAGAAGCTATTGCGTTCTTATCTCGACTTGATACCAATAATATCGGGCTTAATGAACTCGATCTAACCGGTATCGATGCAACAGGCCAGCTACAAAATGCTCTCAGCTTCCTTCAACGCGCTATCAGTAATGGGCTTTCCGACAACAATAGCAACACATTCCCTACTCATGCATTTGATGGTATTGACGAGTTAACAATATCCATCCCCTCACTATCTATCGCAACTCGATTACCATCAATCAATCTCACCAACCTCATTCTCAATTGGCTTAAAAACCAAATAAGCAACTTGGCAACACCGGATGAAAGTTACACTGCACCAACACACATCGGATTTGGTATTCGTACCGCATCCGATAACAAAGAAAATGGGTTTATCCTAAAACAACAATCACGTTTTGATATTTTCCGTACCGCACTAACCGACGCTACCACCAACACCAGTCAATACGTTACTCTTCCCCGTTTAAGTACCCGTTTACAGCTACTAAAAGAAAACGGTTGGCTAGTGGGTGATATCGCCAGTAACCCTCGAGTCCGCTGGGCTGAGTTTTCACTCATCATCGACCCCACAAGCACTCGCCCAAACGCCGTCCTCCATGACGCATTCCTTGACGGCGTTGCACTGCTTCGAACGGAATTACAGCAGGTGTTTGTTGATGTTCCAGGAGATACCTTTGATTTACAGGCAACACTACAACGATTACTTGATGCCATCATTCAAGAGATTTCACTACCAGAACTTAACCTAGAGCGTATTACTTGCATTCTCGACCTCTTGGTTCATTTTGACTTAGTCACAAAGACTAGCTCAATACAAGGAGACCAATACGGGTTTAACCTAGACGGTTGGCAAGCATTGCTCAATGATGCTGAGAATTATTTACGTAATCAACTAGCGCTTATTGTTAAAGATACAAACCGCCGAACCGCCCTAATAACGACATTACACGATTGTTTCGGGCTTAACCTTGACGTATTCCCCCTTGGATTGACGACCCTCTTGGGTGTGGATACGTCCATTAGTATCGAACCGAATCAACTGTGTGCATTACAAGAACTATTGGCGGCAATGGATCTTTTGCTACCCAGTAGTACTAACTACGACTTTAATTTTCCAGCATGGATTGATTTGTTTACCAATCCAGAAGCCTACCTAAAAACGCTATTCGATGACCTGTTAACCGACACCACATCAATCAATCAATTGATGCTGTCCATTAACAACAAGTTATCATTGGACAATATTACACTACCCAATATAACCATCGAATTATCACCTCTGTTCAATATCCAGTTATCTGCCAATGGCATTTATCGTTTTTGCTACACGCTACCAAGCGCCGCACTGAATGGACAATTACAGGGGCAATGTTGTGTCATCATTGATTTACCACAACAACAAATTCGGGCAGAGGCCACTGTGGGGCCAACCGCCTTCGATCTGGCTGTCAAACTTGATGCCTGCTGCAAATTGGGCGTCGACTTAGAACTCGATTTTAGCTATGACATATCACTCGCTTTTGGAACACAACTTCCCAACGCCTTGCCCTACGGATATGACGACCTCACAGTATTATCCGTTGCCTCAGGTGTAGCAGTTCCCCTACCTGATGTCTCAGGCCGCATGGGCGAACTTCTACCGCGTTTTTTGTTAAACTCAACACTTTCGACATTACTAGAGTCCTTTGCTTTCACTAACAACGACCTTGCAAAGTTCTTTGTTTGCTTGGGCCTCGGTTACCAACGCCACCCATCAGGTCCAATCCGTTTACGCCCCATTGATGGCTTAATTCAATCCCCTCATAGCTGGTTGTTATCACAACACGTTCTGGGAACCAACATAGAAAACCAGTGTTTTGATGGAGAAAAAGCCTGTCAATTACTACAGCATTTAGCCAATGCATTCAACATTAGTGATGCCAGCAACAATATCCAATTACCCTACGGGCTGTCACTTGCATGCTCTGGTTCATCTGGATTTTTACTCACACTATCCAGTGTCTCACCTATTGCCATATCAGCAAATGACACTCTCGACCTTAGCCTTGCGTTAACCGTTGGCCATCAATGCCAAGTCGGGGTGTCCGGTAACATCGCTCTGTTATTTGCATTACCCGACCCCGTTGACGGCATTGATTTATGGGACAGCCTTGGTTTTAATCTAGGCTTTATCAATGATAGCTTTACTGCATCCGTCTCAATCGACGACAAACAACTACAACTATTACCATTTTCAGATTGGACATCCTTAATCGACTTATCTGACGGTGGATTAAAACTATTAAATACTGCACTCGATGCGCTGCTGACAGAGCTAGAAAGTGATGCTGACCTCAACGCGTTTATCACCCAGTTACGAGCTTTACTCGTTTTACTGGATTTAAACACACCAGCAAAGATCGACCTCTGTTTAAACAACCCTTTAGCATGGCTAGAGAATCGTTTGAGCACCGTTAATATCACCGGCGTTCTGACGGGAATAAACAATGCACTAATGCTGCCACTAGGCGGTAACATTACTGTAACGGGTAACAAGCTGGTCTTTACCGACGGCAATCTCACCCTCTGTATAGGTAGAAACACAACCAAGCTAGGCGCATGGTTATCACTCAGTGATGCGGAGCTTGGCCCAATATCCATCTCAGTTAATATTGGCCTTGAAACGCTTAACCTCAATTCAACACCCGATCTAACGCTAGCACTTGATTTAGCATGCACAAACCCATTAATTGTTCTTAGTGGCCAAGAAATATCACCCTCAATATCTTTTGAAGTTGATAACACCTCAACCTTAGTCATTTACCCATTAGGCGATATTTTTTCGAACAATCAATTCCGATTAGATCTATTACCTACTATTCAATTTGCCTGTAACGAAACCTGTATTACTGAATTATTCAGGGATTTACTGCTGCCATTAACACTAGAAGTATTACTCGATACCGATGCAATCAGTGATTTCTTACGCCAAGATTTGCCATCCATCAATGGTGTAAGCTTAGGTAGCATTCTTGTAGATTCAAACCTACTCAATGAGGACAACGGCTCTTTTGATTTCCATTTCCCCTACTCAGATATATCCGCAGAAGACATTCTTTATCGATTGTTATGGAGTGTTCTTAGCAGTCTCAACAATAAGAGCTTATTTGACGGTGCCATTGAAATTGTCACCAAAACACTTTCCAACCAACACACCCACTACGGTGTCAGAGTCAGCTTGCCTGATGCAACACTCGTTGAAGATCCTGAGTTCAAACTATTACTCGGTAACGAATCACCCGATTGGCTAGATCGAACCGACGGCCCATCGCGTGCCGACGGCGGCTTGTATTTTTATCTACCCACCGTTGACGAACGTCCTGCTGTTATCAACATAAACACTGTAAGTTTACTACCCGAAATTGAGTTGGTTAACTTTGGTGTGGAGTTAACAGGCAAGAACGATCAACCACTATTAGATAGTAATGGGTTTCGACTAGATGGTGCGAGAGCATTATTGTACTTCAGCATTGCTTTTGACGACGGCGTAGATATAGCCCTTGGGGCTAGCGCCACCATCATGCAAATGGGTTTGCCCATCGGAAATGCCGGGGGCAACGTTATCGGTCAAAACCTGCTATCCAGTGATGCCGGTAGTGGCGGTGAAAACACCGACGTTAATCCAGCCTTCAGTGTTGAAATCTCCTACTTTGAAGAGTTAGACGTCCGATTAATGGGGCGTGATGCAGGAGCCACAGAAATTTGGTTCCCTATTCAAAAGACGTTTGGTCCTATTCATATTGGACAAATTGGGGTTAAGTGGCATGACACCGGTAACGGCCCAGGGAATAAAGCGTTAGAAATCTTATTAGATGGTGGTGTGTCCCTCGCCGGGCTCAACGTATATGTGGATGACTTAGGTGTTCGTATTCCCATCGCATCAGCCAGCGATCTTTCCACGTGGTCCCTAGGGTTAAAAGGTCTTGGGGTTTCCTACGTTGGAGGTGGCGTTAAAATATCCGGTGCATTACTAAGAGACAACGACCAAGGTACTGCTTACAGCGGAGCCGTATTAGTCGAAGTTTCCGGTAAAACATTTACGGCCATCGGCTCTTATGCAAAAGACCCAGTCACCTCAATGTTTGTATTTGTATTATTGCCAATCACCATTGGAGGGCCGCCCTATTTCTTTATCACTGGACTTGCCGGTGGGTTCGGTTACAACCGAGGCCTTAATGTTCCTCCCGTTGAAGATATTCCAGAATTCCCATTAATTGAAGCCGCTCGCGGCAGCAGTGCCTTTAGCAATGACCCTTTATCAGCATTAAGTCGCCTGGGAGACGCTGTTCCTGTTAAACGGGGCTCATATTGGATAGCTGGAGGCATAAACTTCTCCAGCTTTGAACTCGCAAAATCCACTGCGTTAGCATATATACTATTAGATCGCGGATTCGAGGTAGGTATTCTCGGCATCACTCGGATGGAATTGCCCGAAGAAAACCCTTTAGTAAACTTAGAATTGGCTCTGAAAGCACGTTTCTCAACCCGTGACGGCGTATTATCGGTTGAAGCTCGTTTATCTGACAATTCCTGGTTATTTGACAGAGACTGCCGTCTCACCGGAGGCTTTGCTTTTTACGTTTGGTTTGGTGGCCCCAACCAAGGGGATTTCGTAATCACCGTCGGAGGTTACCACCACCGCTTTAACAAACCCCCTCATTACCCTGACGTACCACGTTTAGGGTTCAATTGGCGAGTTTCATCAAAAGTCACCATTAAAGGGGAATCCTACTTTGCACTAACTCCCTCGGCAGTAATGGCAGGAGGTTTATTGGAGGCCGTTTATAAATCAGGTAATTTAAAAGCCTGGTTCAAAACATGGGCACACTTTTTAATTGCCTGGAAACCTTTTGCCTACGCCATCGGCTTTGGTATCAGTATTGGCGTATCGTATCGTTTGCGTATCAATCTATTGTTTGGATCCATTACAAAAACATTTAAGGTTGAGCTAGGAGCATCCGTTGAAGTATGGGGACCGAAGTTCAGTGGTATTGCCACGATTAATTGGTGGGTTATCTCCTTTGATGTACGCTTTGGTGCCAATGTCGGAAAAGATAAAAAAGACGCTATTAGCTGGGATACCTTCCGTATCGAGTTTTTGCCAAAAGACATTAAGGACATCATTAGCGCAGACGTTATTACCGGAACACTGGTTGATGAAAAAGGTGAAAATGACACAGAAAAAGTCAGCCCTTGGATCTTGCAACCCGAATTTCGTTTCAGCACATCCACCGTTATTGCCACCAATAGATTTAATTTATTTGGCAAAAAGGATATCTTTCGGGGCGATGTTGATATTCGCCCAATGCATAAAAATCACGTACTGTCCTCACACCACATTCACATTAAGCATAATAATGGTAACTCTGTATTTGAACTTACCGAGGAGGATGTTGATCCAGTTAGCTTGGGGAATGATACCTGGCGGTTCACCACCGATAACGACGGCTTTATTGATGTATTACTAAAGACCGAAAAAGCCCCTGCTGCACTATGGGACTTTGAGGATGGCGAACAAAAAGCAGATGCCAAAACCATTAATACATTTACCGGTGTAGAAATTATTGCGGAAATCGATGAGAATCGAACAGGCATTGAAAAAACCGGACAAATCCCTGTTAAGGATATCATCGAACGGGGTATTCACCCCTTACCATTTTTCCAAGAATTGGCGGATAGATCTGATGTGCAAAGTTTCAGTGATACTGCTGATTTAGCGTTACCTCATCATACCGATGCAAGAGGCATTTTTGTCGCAGCCAGCCAACTACTTGGCCCTGTGTGGAATGATCGCAGAAACAGTTTACTTGATCAATTAGACGCACTCGGGGTTAACGTAACGCAAAACGAAACGTTACGCCAAAGCCCCGAAGCATTAAGCAGAAATGTCACTTCACCACCCAAAATTGTCAGCCTATATGAAGGTATGGCAAATGATGCAATTCCGTCTACAGAAATTGACGTAATTGAAGTACTTGAAATTGCTCCCATCCAATTAGTGCCATTAACACCGGCATTAATAGCAATTCTCAAGCAACGCCCTGAGCCCGTTGTTAGCGTTCGAAAATCACAACCTACCCGCGTGACGAATCGTGTTAGCGACATAGAAAATTCCCGCAACCAAGTCATACCGAGAATTAAGGTTAACCAAAAGCTTTCACAAAAAGTTTTTGGTGCAAAACTTAATCGCGTCTCATCACCAACACAAACAAAACAAAGTATCGCGGTAAGCCAACGCGGTGAGTTTGTGCTATCGGGTCACAGCACATCACGAATAAGACAACAATTTAGAGCGATAGAGAAAATCAGCATTGTGACTGAAATCCCAGTATCCATAGCGCCAGAAACCGTAGCTCCAGCATCTGCAGTATCAGCAGCTACAAGTCGGACAAACACAGAATCTCACCAACCGCAGCGTTCACAATCCAATGTGATCAACGCGGGAACGACTCAAGTGTGGAATTTGCCTTCTCGAAATACTCGAGGCGTACAGTCCATGATGCATATATCTGGCAACCAAGGGGTTAAAATTTCAACCCTTAACCGAGGTGGTGTACTACTAACAGAAAAAGAGTTTGGGCCAGGGAATCATCAATGGCAACCACCCCACCAAACTGCCCGAATTGCTATTACCGGCTTAGGAAAGATCCAATCAGAAAAACTCAAAGCCTCACAAGCGGCAACCATGGGAGCCATAACATTAGGCGAATCCAACAATGGCTTTTCGGCAGTTGGCTGGCAACAACACAGCCAATTGGTACAGGTTTCCAAACTTACCTTGTTGGGTCGAGGCGCGGTTATTCACTTAAACGCTCCTCTAGAACTAACGCGTAAAGGCCGCGTGGTACGTCAAGCCATTGTGGATGCGGCAGACATCACCCGAAGCAACGATACGCTTGAAACACTACTGCCCAGCAATGTGGATTTAGTCTGCATTCAAATCCAATCAACTTCTGCGCCTACAAACCAGGATATTTCGGAAGCATTCGGCATCAGTAGCCCCGAACTTGTTTTGTCTGACAAACCTTTATCCATTGTTGGTGCTCAACATACCCTACTGGTCTATCAAGTAGAAGGCTGGGCCTACACCAAGAGCAACAGCACAAGTAACGACAAGGGCAACGACAAACTTGAATCACCAAAAAGCGTGGCTCGTATCGGTACTACCACCGGCACTACGACCAGCTTCCCAAACAATGATGGGCTTAGAGTGACCGGCGTATTTGGCTTGCAAGGAGAACGACATCAGTGGATGAAACGCCTTACCGAAAATAGCGCACTACCTATCGTGGAGAATGGCCCACTGTCACCAGCAGGTCAAACAGCCATTCAATTTATTGTAGATAATGGAGAGCAACGATGAGCAACCAACCCAACGAAGGTAGTGTGATTTTTTACGATAGCTGCCCTCCACCCTTAAAAGCTGGTGAATATACGCTAGAGGTCACACAACAATTACAAGAAGCTGATGACCCTGGTAGCGAATCAACAACCTACACACACATCGATAAACAAGGTAGCAACCCTTTACCTGATACCCAAGCCTCTGCGTTTGAAATCACTGGACCACGTTTTTTATTACAAGCCGATGAAATTCACGCTGTTTTCCCGCCCGCTAATGCCGATGGCCCCTTTGAAGGCCGTCTCCCGTGTGCCGTATTAAAACGTCGTACATTACCTTGGGAACGAACCTCTGGCACCACTAATACAAGCAAACAACCTTGGTTAGCATTGTTACTATTTACTGAAGATGAAGTTACTTTGCTTGACCCTCCGTCCTGCACTGTCGGAAGTGTCTTATCACATAAACCCTTTAGCTGGGTTGGTGAGCCAGCAGACAACGCAGCAAACACGTTATACCGCACACTTAACAACACTGAAAAAAATAAGGGCTGCCTCGGCATTGAAGTCCCCATTTCCCTTTTTCAAGAGGTTGCCCCGCTAAAAAGTGAGCTTTCCTTGCTCACTCATGTTCGTCAAGTTAACACCGATGACAAAGAGTTATTAGGTCAAGATAAAGACGGTTGGTTTTCTGTTGTAGTCGCCAACCGAATGCCATTAAGTGGAAAAAAATACATTGCGTGCTTAGTATCATTGGAAGGCCAAGAATCTCTACTACCAACAGAACACGCGGAGCTTACGCAACCACGCAATGCCACGCCAGGAATTGGCGTGTCCCAAGAGCTCAGTTATCGAACCCACGTTAGAAAAGCCCTGTATAACAACAACACATCCATAAACGTCACAGCTCGGCCTGCACTTAACCCTCTAAGTGCAAATCCTGTAAGTGAAGGTCCTGCAAGTGAAAATCGTGCAAATAGAGTTCGCTCCACGATGGAACATGCCTCAGCACCTAGCCCCTCGATAGAAAACTCCTCATTAACAGCGGCGGCAACACACAATGATGATTTCGCACTGCCTAATGTCTCCATTAATGAGGGTATTACGCCGAGAGCCACAGGGCTATATGAACATGTAGAAATGGCATCATGGTTTACCTATAACCCGAACATAGGAACCCTTACGACCCCTGCTCCCACACTTAAATTAATTTGCTTAGCGCGATGGTCCTTTCAATGCGAAGGAAAAGGCGACTTTGAAGGCTTAATGAAAGCACTGCCTGAATCCGGAGGCATTGGGCTCGTCGGTATGACAGAAGCCCAATCAACCAATGAAATGACCACGCCCTCTAACAAACACAATGTTGCATTAGATAGTGGTCACATTCCACTGCAACACCAAACACGCGATGGTGAACAAAAAACCAGCTTCTATCGTGGCCCATTAGTACCTGCGGGAATACAACGAAACATTAACGAAGGCCCCTATCACACATCCGATCAAGCCCGTCGTATTGACCCACTCACTGGGCTTGAAAATCTTGGTTATGCCTCCGCTTTTGAATTGGGCCGCCTAATGGCACTAAATGATTCCCGATTCGCATTGGAATTACTCAAATGGCGCCGAAAAGGTCACCAGCGAGCCTCCAAATTAATTCAAGGGGCTCTTATTCAGCGTAAACTTAAAGATCTAATCCCAAATTTTGATCCTAGAGAATTCTTAGACCATCGACGTTTGATTGATGAACTTTTAGGAGATGTTGCACCCCGAATACTAACAGATGATTTATTGGGTACCTTAACTGATCCTACTGGGCTTCTAGACATAATGGACAGGCTACCCGGATTAGACGGCCAAATGGTAATGGAAGCACTGGGCCTGGAAGCACATCAAGTAGAAGCTATGTTAGGCATAGATCTTCAGTCAGGACTATCTACTGGAGGTTTAATTAATCACGGTAATCTTATTGATGAAGTCGGTTTAACAAATGAGACGGTGCTTGCGGGTGGTTTTGAAAACCTATTAAGTAATGCCGAAGCTGAGTTTGGCCACCTAAATGCTGATCACATTAATGAACTGGGTGATTTTGACGCATTCGAAATAGAGGGGCCACAATAATGAAAAGTTGGAATAATTCAGACGTATTTATCAAAAACCTCAACACTCTTTCCATCGAAGACTACAGCAGTTCAGTTTATGATAAAACCGAAGCGCCCTTACCCGAACACCTCAGTGATTGGTTAGGCCGATTACGCTTACTTTACGGTTTGCCTTTTGACTATTTAATCCCTGATGAACGACTATTACCTAACGAATCCATTCGTTTCTTTTATATCGATAGAAACTGGACAGACAGAATGGTAGATGGAGCCCTCAGTGTTGGTAAAACTACAAGTCGAGAGTTCGCTCACCATCACGCTGTATTTAACACTGTCAGACGAGCCCTTGATGATGAAGAACGCATCATCCGCCAACGCTTAAAAAGTAATACTCCGACGCAATTAAAAGGTAATGCCGCTGACATGACCGGCTTCCTATTTCGGTCACAAGCCGTTTCTGGCTGGACGGGGCTCGAAGTAAAAGCCTATCGAGGTGGTAAGGCAACACCAAACAACGCATTACGTTTATTACGTATGGATCGTTTAGGCCCCGACATTTTATTGTGCCTATTTGATGGTATCCCTGACATCGTTGACATCGAGGAACCCAGAGAAGGTATACAATTTGGTGTTGATATAAATCTCGACAACAATAGCAATATTCAAGGGACCGAGGAAAATCCCAGTGGTTTCAGCCTAAAGCTTCGCCATATGGAAGGTAATTCGGCGGGTTATGAAGTCGGCTGGAAGGTAGATGATGTCCCCATTGATGGCATCAGCCAACCTTACACCGTCAGTGTTCCTGTTCGAGAAGCCAACCCACAGGTTCTTCACATTGATGCTTTACGCGACGCCATTGAAGAATCATTAGGCCAAATAAAAACAGCTGAGGGTAGCAACTTTTCATTTGATGGTACCGTTAGCGCCGCCGAGCTTAGCGTACAAATGTTACAGTTCCCTTATCAACAGCGATTCGAAGGCGCTGGTAAACAAGCACCTTTGGATAACATGCCGGAATTTGATTTAGTCAGTCATTACAAAGGCTCAACTATTAGTATCACTACAGCAATAAAAAAATTAGATGCGAAAGAAATCACATTGCTAACCGAAGAAGCATTCTCTAACGTCACCCCGCGAGGCGGCCAATGAAACGTAATAGTAAAATAGATCAAGCCTATCGAAATATGACGTTAGCAGAAGGTATCACTGCAAACTCAATTAACTCCCATGATCCGTTATTATGGCAAGGGCCTAGATTACTTGTTCCAGTCGAACTTGATGTGCTAGTAGTTGATGAATCGAACGAAAACGATACCTGGGCGAACGTCCTTTTTAATACCGAAAACATTGCCGGATTCAACCAAGAAAAAAACAATTATAATGGAAATGGCAATAGCATCGATACTGGCGATACTAGTGTAAATAGTGATAACAGTACCAACAACAAAGAACAAGTCCGTGGCGGTCGCCAACCCTTTAATACCTACAGCTCCCGAGAACGTGGAGTTTACCTACACTGGTCACTTCCCGATGGCTTGACGCAAGGTAAAACACTATCCGAAGACGACCCTGAACTTCCACCAACGGAAGCGTCCAATATACAGCAAGAACAAGTCGACCTAGAAATCACAGAAAACACGGAATTCCCATTAGTACCCGACCGCTGGTTAGTGGTTCGTTTTGCGCCAGGGGCCTTACCCAGCAGTAAACGTATCGTCAAAGCATGGGTTATCAAAAGCGAAGAACAAAACAAAGCAGATCGCATTGTACCATTAGGCAATTTTGTCGAGGACCGGGGCAATAATAATGACCGTTGGTTTACCGCCATTGGCGAAGGCGATCCTGGCTACGCTGCTTATTACGATAATGTTGAAGGCATGTTAGGGTTTTATGATGACATGAACGGTATTGCCCATGGACCCATCAGCTACATGATTAATGGCTGGTATTCCGACAAGGATGATGACCCCCTTTATCAATCCACATCAAAAGATGCATGGCGAGAAAAACTCAATGCTCTTGGGTGGGCACTATCCAGTAATACCGATGATGCAGAGGAACGACTCAGCACATTAGAAGAGAATAGAAAACACAAAGAGCTATTTGCAGGATTACGCGTTGAATACGGTGATTCCACACAACCTCAACCTTATACCCTATGGGATAAGGCTACTCTCTATCCAGAACGAACAACACCGTTTGACACGATAATAGAGGATGCGGTGACAGTAGCCTCCACCGCAACACTTTCAGCTACATCAAAGGCATCAAGCAACGTTTTATTTACAGACACATTATTCGATAATGGTGCATTAAACATTGCCAACACCGTACTAAACAATGCTTCCAATGGGTTTTCCAGTAACCATTCTACATATTTCTCAGACACCATTGCCGGATTGTCAGAGCTTTCCGAGCAAGTATTTGTTGCCGCTGATCTGAGCTTCCTTCGCCACTGGCCTCGCCAAATGTTATGCCATAGCATGACTTATGGTATAGCTTGGAAAAACCAAGGCGGCGCTTATGATCCCGCACATTCAGGCAAACCCAACCCTAACAAGATCACCATCAGTGTTGGCAACACGGGTGTAGAAGCGTTATCAGCATTATTAGCAGAAAAAGCCAATCAACGAAACGCCGAACGAATTTACAACAGTTACCATTACGGCATGTTACCAGAGCTGCAAGAGCAGGATGGCCTAGCAATGCTGGAATCCCTCTTACATTCTGAAGATTTTGAATCTCGCCCCGGTGGTTTTGTTACCGATAGCATCATGGAAGGTGATGCATTCCCCAACCTTTCAAGTACCGAAGCCAATCAAATTAAGAAGCCCCCTCAACCCAACAAACGCCCCATCGCTGAAAGGGCAGGTAAACAAGCCACGCTGAATCGCAACAAGAATAACGACACAAAAAACAAAACGGTCAAATCTACGTTCTACGTTCGAAAAGATCATATTGTATATGCCAAAGAAGATATCAAAAAACGCAAAGGTCGACCGCCATTCAGAAGGACTCCAACCCCTCGCCGCTCTGTCGCAATTCGAAAATCAATGCCACGTTACTGGCAGCCCAAAGACCCCGTGATTTTATTTTCTGAGGCCAAGCGGGGTTACAAACACGGAGAAGACAACCGCTTTACGGAAGAGGGTCAACTGCTATGTCGCCTCACGGGTGAAACGGTTACTGCTGTCGGCGTGAATATTGGGCACCCCATCAACGTTCTTAATGATGTCATTATATCCAAGACAAAATACGACGTAAAACCACAACACCTCTGTGATAGAAAAATACCATCAGGGCAACTACCAAGAGAAAGCCAAGCGCTTTTTAATGAGGCGCTACTGTTAGATTTGGACAATGCTAACATTGCCGCACATCATGTACAGGGACTTAAAACCTCCGGTGACCTCGATAAACAGTACCCTAAACACCAACACACCCTAGATAGTCTCACTGAAAGCATGCTGACACAGCGATACCAGGTTAAAGTCTCATTATCAAAAAACCTGTATGTCAATCCAGAACTTGATGCACAAATAATAACAAACTCCTCAGATATTGAAGGCCTTCAACCTTCAGAGTTTGCCCAAAAACCATGGCGTAAACCTTGGATGCCTTTACACATGGACTGGCAAGTAGAATGGATACCCAATACAAACTTCCGTGCGGAATGGTCGTTGGATGAGCACGATTACAATACAAACACCGCCAATGATACCCAAGCGAAAAATACAACCAATGGTATTGTCTACCAAGGATCAACACTATTAACTCCTACCGTCACTCGCAGTATGGCGGATCGACTTACTAAGTTCATCGAAGAGGAAGACCAAGCCGAAGATGATTCCGCTGCTGATATTGCGAACGATGCTCAAGAGCGAGTACTTGGAGAATTACGAGAAGCCATTAACAATCTTGATGTTCTATCCGGTAACATTTCCGGTTTTCATGATTATTTGTTGGCCCAAGTAGATGACTACCAGTTCTCCCCTATTGTCGATAATCAAAACAACGTGATTAACGAGAAAGGCCTTGATCAATTAGAACAAGAAAAACGCGCTATTGATGAGCTGCCAAAATTCCCGGTAAGAGCTGGGCACTTTCGTATAAAAAAATTACGTATCGTTGATACCTTTGGTCAATTTGTTGATATGAAAGAACAGCAACTCAACAACCCAATAAAAGCAGAAGATATAGAAAGCAGTCCAAGCACGCCTGATGTAATGCGTTTAGCGCCGCGCATCGTTCAACCGAGTCGTCTTATGTTTCGTATGATTCAAGCAGAGAATGATCAACGAGATGCGACCAAGGAAATATCGCCAATCTGCGGCTGGCTACTGCCGGATCATCTTGATGAGGCGTTGGAATTCTACGACCCTCTCGGTAACAACTTAGGTCAAGTTCAACGCCGACGACCCAATTCTGGTGACATCATCAGCACCTCAGTGGAATGGCAAGGTGTACCTGGAAACCCAGGGGCTTTCGGTGCACCTCCCAATGTTGGCAATAACCATTTGCAGGGTGTTGTAAATGGCTTGTTAGCAGCGGGTGAGCATGATGCTCAGCGAGCATTGCAAACTAACGCGGAAGAAGCGGCAACTAACAACTCAAAAGACACCGCATTAGGTGCGATGTTAAGAATGATTGACTCTACCTTGTGGACTGTTGACCCTCTAGGGCGCGAAGGTAACGAACACCTATCGGTATTGGTCGGTCGTCCATTAGCGGTGGTACGGGCAAGTTTGCGTTTAGAAACCATGCACTTGGAAACGCAAGGCGACCTCAGCAGTACTGCTTTTGATGTTCGGCTCGGAGAACTGACCCGCTTAGGCGATGGTTTGGTTGGGTACTTTATTAACGATGATTACAGCCAGTTTTATCCCATCCATGAAGAAATCGCCAACCAAACTCGCCCCTCACGTCCACACCACGGCTATTTAGGCGCCATTCAAACCACACACGACTATTACAGTTCATTTGCCAGTAAAGCAGAGCCGGTTAAACACCCCTATATTAACGAGAGTCCGCTAGTTAAGGTTCGCCCTGTTGCTCCTGGCATGGCAGACCCAGCATCGAAAAGTGTCATGCTTACATTGATTGTTGATCCTCGAGGTGGTGTACATGCAACCAGTGGCATCTTACCGAGAAAGAAAATTGAACTGCTACGCGAACATGTGTCAACGGCATTGGAAAATATGTCAATTACATTCTGTATCGGGCCTATCCTGAGTAATCCAGAAACCATACGCATGCCATTGCCATCAGAAATCCAAGGCAACTGGAGCTGGGTACGTAAAACAGGGTTAACCGTTTGGGATGAAACAACGGTAGTGAATGCTGTACCTGATCCAAAATTGACCCATACTGCCGCAAAAATCCAGGAGGGGTGGCTTAAACTTTCAGGAGCAGAGAAGGCAGAAGAATAGTCTTAAGTGATTACGTTCCGGCTAGAATAAAAAAATGGCAACGATTAAGCGTTGCCATTTTTTCGTATTAATCGAAGACAAACTGCGCGGGCTTTTCATCTTACTCATTCTGTTAATGAAATACGGCCGTAGCTCAGTCAGTGTCATACCGTAATAGCTTTGACTATTTCAACAATCGCGGGGTGTTTAAGCCGTCGTTCAGGCGATACTGCATAATATTGTTCTTTAAGTTCATCTGTCCTGCCGATAATTTTGACCTTGTATTGTGAAACAATATGATCCTCAATGAGCGTCGGCCCAATAAACACACCGTAACCCGATTGACCAAATGATTTCATCAACGCGCTATCATCAAATTCGGCGACAACATTCGGTACTATGCCGTACTTTTCCAGCCATAATGATAGGCGTTGTCGAATAGCCGCTTTTTTTCCCTGCATAAGAAAGGGCTGTCCTGACACTGATTGTGGAAAGTTTTTTCGGCATTCCGTCGCCAGCTGTTTGGTTGCAAAAAATGTAAGGCCGCTTTCAGTGAGCTGATGGTTATAGGCTTTCACGCAACTACCCGGTGGAAGCGGTTGGTCTGTTAATATCATATCCAATTTATTGACGGCTAACTCGGCCAACAAACTATCCTGATCGCCTTCATGACAAATGAGACGTACAGGCTCATCCATATTCAACACTGGATTTAGAAGCTGATATGCGAGCATTTTGGGGATCACATCAGTGATACCCACCGTAAATGTCAGCCAGTAACTGGGTTCCTGTGTAGCAATAACATTTTTTAGTTCATCACCTAATTGAAAGATCTCATCAGCATAGCTGTAAATCATTCGCCCGATTTCCGAAAGCTGTAACGTTTTCCCCTTTCTATCAAACAACAAGGCACCTATATTAGCTTCAAAAGTGGTAATTTGGCCGCTAATTGTTTGTGGTGTTACGTTTAGCCCGGTACTCGCTTTGGCAATACTTCCGTCCGTGGCAACAGCATAAAAATAATAGAGGTGATTATAATTTAGTGGTGTCATGGTTTTTAAGCCCAGGGCCTACAAGTAGTGTATAGGTAATGTGTTTCCCCCTGGGGCTCTCCTATATACGCGTCATCGAATAAAGGTAAGAAATAAGTATGCGGAAAGGATTACTGCAACCCACATCACCATACTGCCAGCGGGATAAGTACGTGATAGTAGGTTGCTGATACCTCCGTTTTTTTGGTCGATAAAACCTAAGCAACGATCAAGCATGCTTAAAAAGCATTTACGTAACGCTCCGTCTACTCTCCATATGATAGAAAATGTTTTTTGTAATACATTTGGAACCGCTCGTCGATATATCCAATCAAAATCCAAATTGGTGGATCGCAATTCGGGTGGGTATTTGCCCTTGAGGTTAAGCCAAACAAAGGCCAGCGCCGAGAAGAACAACAACTGCGTTTGGGCTAAGACATGCGTTGCATCATAAGGATTGTAACCGGTGTCGTAGGGCAACAAAGAGTACAATGCCGAAGGATAGATGCCAATCGCGATACAAAGACCTGCTGCAATCGTCATCGCTAATACCATGTTGTTCGGTGGATCATTTGCTCTAATCCCCGAGTCATGGGCAAAGAACGCAAAATATGGAATTTTAATACCGGCGTGGTGAAATACACCGGCTGAAGCAAATAACAGCATTAACCATATCCAGTCGTGGCCGTTCTCTAAGGCGGCGGACATCACCATCGATTTACTGACGAAACCACTGAATAGTGGAAATGCGGAGATGGATGCAGCTCCTACAATACATAACACGGTTGTCTTGGGCATCGTTTTGTAAAGGCCGCCTAAATCAGAGCCGTTGATACGACCTGTCATATGTAGCACCGCCCCCATCGACATGAATAACAAGCCTTTAAAAATGACGTCATTAAACGCATGGGAAATTGCACCATTGAGGGCCAGCGCGGTACCAATTCCGATTCCAACAACCATGAACCCAACCTGATTAATAAGGCTATAGGCCAGTACGCGGCGTAGGTCATTTTCGATCACTGCAAAAAAGATGGGGAAACACGTCATAGCCGCACCAATATAAATCAGGAGTTCAGTGCCTGGGTATCCACGGGCCAATGCATAAACGGCTACTTTGGTGGTAAAGGCGCTGAGAAAAACGGTGCCCGTAACGGTTGCTTCTGGATATGCGTCTGTAAGCCAGTTGTGAGCCATGGGAAAAGCGCATTTAATACCAAAAGCAATAAAGATTAGCCATCCAGCAATGCCATCAAGACCAATATAGTCAAATTTTAGGGTGTCGTGTTCAGCCACATAAAATAGAGCCCCCACCAATAAAATGACGCCTGATAATACGTGTGTGATCAGGTAGCGTAATCCTGCAGCGTAGGAATTCTCAGTTCTACGTGCCCAGATTAGAAAGACAGAGGTAAATGCTAAACACTCCCAAAAAATGAATAACGTTAATAAATCACCTGCAAACACGGCTCCTAGGCCGCTTCCTGCATACAACATTGCTGCCACTTGCTGCATGGTGTCACGGACATGCAGGGAGTAAACAATGGCTATTAGCGCTGCAATGTGAAATACATAACCAAAGATAAGACTTAACTTGTCTACGCGATAAGGAAATAGCTCATAATCGAAAAATGCGAATTGCAGATAAACACCTTCAGGCATCCCCCAAAGATGAAGCCCACTTAAAATAGGCGTTGCCACCATGATTGCGCCACGTAATGCACCTCGGGTGAAAAGTGCAATGAGTGCACCGATAAAAAAAGGAACAAATGGGGGAATCTCAAGCATCCACATCGTGACCTCCTATTTTCGGTGTATTTTTTTGTGTCAATTCGCCACTGAGATTCTCATCAGCATCCAGCTTTCCCTCATGACTACCCCCTTCAGTACAACCAACTTTGGAATCATAGTAGTCTTCGTCTCGCATAAGAAATGTACGCATCCAGGTAGCAACAAGTACAAGGACGACGCAGCCCACAAAACCATAGATAGGGTAGAAAGCCCATAGATTTTCCCAACTGTGTACGACATGACGATGGATCACAAAATCCAGAACAACCAGAATCGCACAAATCACGTAAAAACAATTCAACAGTCGTTTCACATTTTTGGGATGGTCAAAAAAGTGTTTTTTCTCATTTTCCATGAGTTAGTCCTGGGTACTCTAAAATGGCCGTCGATAATTCATACAAGGGTTGCGGATATATAAAAAGGATTAAGCAACCCAGCGTAGTGATACATATCGCGATTAATGACGCTAATGGTGCTTCCTTTATCTCGACCTTAGCTAAGGTTCGTTCTTTACCTTGCTCATCGTTACCAAGCAGGTTGGGAAAAAAGGCGCGAATCGGTATCGGTAATAAATATGCGATGTTGAGCAAAGAGCTGGTCATAAGCACCATCATTAGCGCCCATTGCTCCGTCTCTATGGTCCCCATTAACAAAAACCATTTACTCCAAGTGCCTCCGGCTGGCGGAACACCAATAATACTGAGGCTCGCAATAAAAAAAGCTGCCATGGTGATCGGCATTTGTCGCCCAAGGCCGCGCATTTCGCTTATTTTTGATTTATGTGCCGCGACCAAAATAGCACCAGCACAGAAAAACAATGTAATTTTACCGAAAGCATGCATCGCAATATGCATGGAACTGCCAATGACACCTGATGAGGTTGCCAGCAATGCACCAATGGTGACATAACCCAGCTGACTTATTGTTGAATATGCAAGTCTTGCTTTTAAATTATCCTGTCGCATAGCAACGATTGAGGCCAACAGCACTGATGCCCCCGCCAAGTAAAGTAAAAACTGAGTGGTTGGCAGTACCGACAATAAATCGAGTCCAAAAATAAACACGCACACTTTTAGTACAGTAAATACACCTGCCTTTACTACCGCCACGGCATGTAACAATGCACTTACAGGCGTTGGCGCGACCATAGCGGCAGGTAGCCAACGATGGAAAGGCATAATAGCCGCTTTACCAATACCAAAGATAAAGAGAGCAAGGATTACACCCACAAGCGTTTTATCAACGTTAGCATCAAAAACACCGCCAGGTTTAAAGTCTAACGTACCCGCTACGAACCAGGTGCTAACGATAGCAAGCAGAAAAAACACGATAGACGTGCTGAGTAAAATACCGAGATAAATCCGCCCCCCCTTTTTCGCATCTTCGGTTCCCGCGTGCGTCACCAAAGGGTAAGTGGATAACGTCAGCACTTCGTAAAAAATAAACAGTGTGAACAGGTTAGCCGAAAATGCGATTCCCATCACCGCACTAATGGCGATGGCAAAACAGGCATAAAAACGTGTTTGATTTACTTCCTGGTGGTTACGCATGTAACCTATTGCGTAAATCGTTGTAATTAACCAGAGAAAGCTAGCGATCAGCGCAAAAAGCATTCCCAGAGGTTCAATAGCAAAGCTCACCTGTAATCCGGGTAAAAGCTCCCACCAAAAAACACTGATCGTCTCCCCATCAATGAGACCTTGATATAGATTAATTTCACAATAGAAAAGCATTAAGCAGGCACTTATAGTGACGGCTTCACGAAGGTTGGGATTACGCCCCGTTGCTACAATGGCTAGCGTTGCTAACATTGGCAATATGATGCTTAGCTGTAGCATCCACTCCAATGAAAGATTCATGGGCTCACTCCAAATAAACTCTGAGCTGCTGCTTGCGCTACCTGAACACTAAGTCGCGTATCAATGCCGAAATAGATATTGGCCATTACTAGAATCCAAATGGGGATCAGAAAAGACAGGGGGGCCTCTTTGACGGCTTCTCTACCGACTAATTGCGGTTTAAAATAGGCCATTTCAACGATCCGCCACACGTAAACGACGGCCAATAACGAGCCTAATACGACGAGTACAGCAACGGGCCACCAACCTTGTTCAATCAACGCCATGAGTAAATACCACTTACTAACAAAACCAACCGTTAGAGGCACTCCGATTAAGCTTAAACCACCTATCACAATAGCCGCCATGGTAAGAGGCATTTGGCGGCCAAGCCCTTGAAACTGACTGAGTTGAACACTGCCTATTCGGTACATTACCGCACCTAGCGCTAAGAATAGCGCGCCTTTCATCAACGCATGATTAAACACATGCAACAACGTCGCAGTTAAGCCGGTTACCGTGCTAACACTGAATCCAACGATCATGTAACCAATTTGAGCAATACTTGAGTAAGCAAAGAGAGTTTTGACATTTGTTTGATAGATTGCGGCTGTTGACGCTACAAAAATCCCCGACAACCCAAGCGCCATGAATAGAATCTGTAAGGGTAAAGTAGTGAAAGAAAAGGAGAGACCAAATATTGAAAAGGTAAAGCGAATAAGTAAATAGATCGCGACCTTTGTCGCCGTTGCGGCAAAAAAAGCCGTCACTATTGATGGTGCGTAGGTGTAAGCATTAGGCAGCCATAAATGCAGGGGAAACAGGGCCAATTTTAAACAGATCCCCACAATAACAAAGGCAAATGAGACAAAGACTGTTCGTGTTTGTGCCACTTCGGGTAAACGCCTGGATAGGTCTTCCATATTCAGGGTACCGGTCATTTGGTACATAAGACCAATGCCTATCAAAATAAAGGTCGCACCGATAGTTCCCATAATCAAATATTGAAAAGAGGCCCAAAGGGCTCGCCTGTCCTCACCCAAGGCAATTAACGCGTAGGCAGACAGTGAGGATATTTCTAGGAAAACAAAAACATTAAAGGCATCCCCAGTAGCCACGATGCCAAGCATGCCAGTCAGTGACAACAAGTATAACGTATAAAAAAGCGTATGCCTTTCTTCCGGTATTTCTTTACTTATGCTGGTTTGAGCAGCGAGTAATACCACGCTACTAATTGCTGTAATAATCAACAGCAGAAACGCATTAAGCTCATCAATTCGATATTCAATACCCCAGGGTGCATCCCAGCCACCCAACTCATAGACAATTGTGCCTGAGGTCATGACCTGTTGTAACAACAGGATGCTAATCACAAACGCCATAGTACTAACGATCAGCGAAAATAACCAAACCAAGGATGATCGTCTCAGGATTAAGCACAAAGGTGCCGCCAAGAGCGGCACAATCACTTGTAAAATAGGTAAATGCGTTAACACGCTTGATTGTCCTTCTTTTGGATGTGCTCTTCTTCAATACTTCCGTAGGCTTCTTTTATGCGTACCGCAAGAGCAAGAGCCAAAGCCGTGGTCGCAATGCCAACCACAATGGCGGTGAGAATTAAAACATGTGGTAAAGGATTCGAGTATAGCTCAATGCCATCAGCCAATATCGGGGCTGTGCCGCCATCAACTTTGGCCATACTGATATAGAAAATAAAAACCGAGGTTTGGAATATGGTCAGACCAACGATTTTCTTTATCAGGTTGCCGTGAGCTATAACGATGTAAAAACCTATCATCATTAACACAACCACAATCCAATAATTATAAAGCCCTATCACCATTAACGTGCCTCCCCTTCTTTTATGTTTTGCTTGTCCTCTTTGCGACCTGCAAAGTGGAAAAAGATGATAACCATGACCGATGTGACAGTACAGCCCACACCCAATTCGATCAATAGAATACCCAAGTGTTGACCCGCTATGGGGTCGGCTAATAACACACTGTAATCTAGGAAATGCCCCCCATTCAACAGAGATACTACGCCAACACTGCCATACAATAAAACGCCAAATGCGGCAACGAATTGAATAAAAGTTTGATTGATTGCTCGGCGTGCTGCGTCCAAACCGAACAATATTGCATACAAGATTATGGCTGCAGCAAAGATTACTCCTGCCTGAAAACCACCCCCAGGGCCGAAATCCCCATGAAACTGAACATAGAGCGCAAATAACAAAATAAAGGGGATCAGCATTTTTGCAACAATGCGCACAATCATGTGCTGTTCATGCATTGACTCATTAAGTGATTCAATTGCATCATCATCCTTGCGGCTGCGTACCGCGGGCAGAAGTGTCAGCACCCCAATACCTGCAGTAAAAATAACAACGGCCTCACCAAAAGTATCGAACCCTCTATAGCTCGCGAGCACAGAGGTTACTATATTCGGTACGCCAACCTCTTGCATTGAATCGTTAATATATCGAGGGGCAACATGAACTTGAATAGGTGCATCCACAGCGCCAACATAGGGCATATCTATGGTGCCATAGATCAATAGACCGCCGGTAATGAGGACCACAAAAAATGCCAGCGCGGGTTTATGTCGCTCTGCTTGCTCGGAGCGCCCAGTCATGCTTATCGCTACTAACATGAGTAAGGTGGATATACCGGCACCCACCGATGCTTCTGTAAATGCTACGTCCACAGCATCCATAGCAACAAAAAAGCAGGCGGACAGCAGTCCGTAAATGCCCGCCAACATAACCACTGCGATCAGATCTTTCATCCAAACAATGGCAATGGCAATACCAACAAGGAAAGTCAATAAAACGATGTTAATTAGCGACTCGATGATTCGGACTCCGTGTGATTACATTCTTTGTTGCCAAGCACAGGCTTGAGGCCGTTGTGGATTGCTGCTTTAGCTAATGCATGGCTTGCTGTTGGATTGATAAATAGCGTCATCAGAAGAACCATAACCAGCTTTGCGATAATTAGGATGTCTTGGCTCTGGAGCATTAGCCCTATTAAAATCATACCGGCACCCAACGTATCGGTGACTCCAACAGCATGCATTCGCGTATAGAAATCAGGGAATCGTAAGATCCCTACACCCCCAGAAATACATAAAAAGCTTCCAATCAATAAGCATATTGCACTCATGATTTCGATAGCAACGTCCATTATGACTCCTCCGGCTGTTTCTTTTCAGCAGGCTGCTTAAAGGCGAAGCTATCTGAATAACGCAATACACCCACCACAGTAATAAAATTGATAAGAGCATATACTATAGCAATATCAAGAAATTCTGGGCGGCCCATGACAAAACCTAATAACGCGATCAAAAGTACCGTTTTGGTGCCAAACATATTGACCGCTAAAATACGGTCATAAAGCGTTGGCCCTATGATTCCGCGTATGATTGCCAAAATCATAACAACAAGAATGGCTAGTGTTGCCCCGATTAACATTAATTTACCACCTGGGATACCCTGCGATCCATTTCACCGGTTTCTAGGGCTTGAATATTATCTTGCGACAAAGCGTGAACCGTAATTCTGTCTCCGACTAGATCCACCGTGATTGTTCCGGGTGTTAGGGTAATGGAGTTAGCATAAATAACCTTGCCAACATCCGTTTTCTGACTCGCTTTAACGGTCGTTAAGGCGGGGGATATAGAATGGTTGCCTAGCCAAATGTGCTTTACTACAGAAATATTGGCGAGAATAAGCTCCTTGAGAAGCCAGAAAAAGTAACTGGGTAGCTTTGGTGAAAGGTGCACTAGCTGAGATTCGTGATCAACCACATCCATCCGATGCGCGATGAACAAAACAAGCAGAATGGACCCTAGGCCAAGCGATAACATGAGGGCGGAAAAATGACCTGAATTAAGCAACCAGAAGGCTGTCAACGTCAGAAAAAGATAAATAGCATGTCGCATTAGAAATCCGTTGTTATGAGCCTTCATCATTATTGGCTACGATTATTCAAAATAAATTGGATTTTTTGCAGGGGTCTCCCTATCAGAAAGAAATAAACGCTGCAGCGAATATTTGTCTTTTTGAAATGAAATACTACCTAAAAGGGTTCGCACCTCTTTTATCTATAGCCTACCTGCAGGAGCTCGTAAAATCGAATAATACTGTTAATGCCATCGGATAATTCGAGCATAGGTAATCTAAGGCCTCACTATATAGAGGTCGGATGTCGGATGTCTACATTAAAGTGTCAATTAACCTCCCAACCCTTCAACAATTTCACTTAACCAGTTGCAAAAAAAATGCATCTTATCCTTATCACGATATTGCTTACGATAAACAACCCAAAACTTTGCATCCGTACGCCAACGCATATCAAATGGCATTATCAATTTCCCTTCGTTAATCCATCGATTTGCGTATGGCAACAACGCTACCGTAATCCCTAAACCTTCACTAGCGGCAGTCATTGCATCCAGATAGGACTCACAGGGAATCACCTCTTTTGGGGCAACCCCCCTTTTCTCTAACGCATCTAAAAAAGGTTCCAGCACTACTTTCTGAGTGCTGGGGTAGAAAAAACAATGTTGGTTAAAATCTTCCAACCCTGCGGCTCGATGCTGATCAAAGTATGACTTGCTGCCTACTGGAACCATCGTAACGTCCGCCAAGGGGAAAGCCTCCATATCTGCCCAGTCTCCTCGGCCAAAACGAATACCGGCATCCATATCATCCAAACTCATTCCAGCCATCGTCAAACGTGTCTCAACACGCAGCTCACAACCACCTAACAAAGTACTTTTCGATGCTGGAGTTGAAGGTGTCATTTCTGATAGTTCCCGAAAAGACATTAAATTAGGAATCAGTAAGGTGTGGGCAATATAGGGTTCTGTCGCAACATAAAACGCTCCCTGTTTGTATTGCCGATAGAGGGTATGACAGCCTGCATCATATACGTCCAATACTCGCTGAGCTGTTTTGTAAAATTCAGCGCCAGCAGCGGTTAATGATAAAGCACGCGTTTTTCGCTCGAATAACGCCATACCTAGATGAAGCTCCAATGCTTTAATCTGTTGGCTTACCGCCGGTGGCGTTACGTGCAATTCCTCTGCCGCTCGCTTAAAACTTAAATGCCGTGCAGCAGCCTCAAATGGCAACAGCCATTGAATAGAAGGCAACGATTGAGATGTGGTTGTGATTACAGACATATCTTTAGCCATTTAGTAACGCGTTGCTTACAACACCATGAATAAGTTTAACTTATCTATACGATAGATATTCTATGTTGTCAAATTGCAGAAAGCAGGCACAATAACCTGTAATTAAAACAACATCCAAACCGAAGGCTAACAATGACTTATTCTCGCCCCGTTACCACCGCTCCCATTGACGCTGTATCTAATGGCATCTGTAATATGGGAACGTTTAACTCAGCCATACAAAACGTTAACCTTCTCGACACCCGAAACCCATTAGGTATACCGGCACCAAAACGGCTGAACAACTTACGTCTCAAAGAATGGCAGGCAATACAATTTAGCGATGAGCATTGGTTTATGTGTTTGGCCGTTTACAACACAAAAACCTTAGGTACAGCCATTATCATGGCGTTTAACAAACAAGAACGAAAAATGTATCGCTACGAGCATAAGGTTCCATTCTGGAAGCTCAATGTGCCCTCTGGCTTACATAACTCCCATTGCTATTACCATCACAAGAACCTATCCATCGATATTCGTAACGACCTTGCCAACGACAAAATTCACCTTTCATTTCAAGCAAAGGACTTTAAGGGTTGCCCCGACTTAGCCGGAAACCTGCTCGCTCACGCGGTTACAGAGCCCATTGTTATTGTTCAACCATTTGATAACAACCGCCCCCTCTATTCTCACAAGGCATTGATGGCTGCAGAAGGCACGATAAGCGTCAATGAGCAATCCAGCCCAATCAACCCATTACAAGGGTGCATCATCATTGATGATCATAAGGGCTTTTATCCATTAGAAATGAAATATGATTGGGTAACAGCGCTAGGTTATTCATCCACAGGTGTTTTACAGGGTTTCAACCTCACTGATAATCAAATCCAGAACCCTAACAAATATAACGAAAATTGTTTATGGCTTAACGGCAAAATGCACCCCTTGCCTCCTGTTTCAATCGACAGACCTAATGGTGTGGATCAAACCTGGATCATCAAAGATCGGCACAATCAAGTAGACCTAACCTTTACCCCCCTTGCGGACGTACCCTTAAAAATCAAGATTGGGGTATCTTTGGTTGATTACCATGGCCCCACCGGCAAGCTTTCGGGCCATATCCTAGATCAAACGGGAGAAAAAGTGATTTTTGACGCGTTTATCGGCATGGGTGAACAAAAAGCCATTCGCATGTAATTGCCTTTCCGCTAATGCAATAACAACGTTTCACTTGAAAGCTACCGCCTGATCATTAAAATAGCGGCTCATTTTATACTCTAATTTGCACAGTATTGAGAGCCGCATTGTGAACAAGACCTCTTTGCAACTACATTTTGAAAACCTTCGCAGTAACCGCATCTTTGAACTATTTGTGGTGACGGTCATTATTTTCTCGGCGCTAATGGTCGGCGCCAAAACTTATAACATGCCAAAAGAAGCGCTTATTGCTATTCGATGGCTTGATATCTTAATCACCGTTGTTTTTCTATTCGAAATCACCGTACGATTCATTGGAGAAGAGGTTAAGAAAAACTTTTTCAAGAGTGGCTGGAACATCTTTGATTCACTTGTCGTTATAGTGAGTTTAATCCCTATTGAAGGCAGCGAGATGGCGCTTGTGGGGCGTCTGATCAGAATATTCCGCGTCTTACGAATGATATCCATCATCCCCGAGCTACGTTTATTGCTCAATTCTTTATTAAAAGCGATGCCACAACTGGGTTATGTGATATTGCTAATGTTTATCATCTTCTATATTTATGCAGCCATCGGCAGTACTATTTTTGCGTCAATCAATACTATATTGTGGGGAGACATTTCCATTGCAATGCTGACTTTATTCCGGGTAATGACTTTTGAAGACTGGACTGATGTTATGTATGAGACAATGGAAGTTTATCCACTTAGCTGGATATATTTCTTAAGTTTTATCTTTCTGACAACCTTCGCCTTTTTAAATATGGTTATCGGCATTATTGTTAGCGTGATGGAAGAGGAACACACAAAAGAACGTGAAGAAAGAGAAGCACTGGAAGGTAAAATAACCATTGAAGACCTTCATCAACAGATTCTAGAGTTGAAAACATTGATTCAGAAGGCCAAGTAATTTTGACAAGTCTCTCATTACTATCCACGACATTTAACTGTGCACTGTACAACGTTCACAGCAATAACAAGGGGGGGGGGTGGTCAATATACGATTGGAGGCTGAGTGGACGCGAAGTAAAATCAAGCGCTTTGACGTTCGCTGACCTGTTCAATAGCAGCAATGTTACAAATATCGTTGCCAAACAGGTTGGCAATATCGCAGGTCGTACAACCCTGTAGGCTCAGAAATAAAGTAAGTAGCGTGATTTTCATTATTTTGGAGGACATATACAACACTCTTTTATTGTTATTATTTTGTGGGCAATGGTATCTATATAAAAATTGACGGTCAATTACCGCTACTGCATATTCGAAAATCGTACTGGCACTATCTAAAATTAACAACGATAGAGCTCAGTAGACCGGGTCGGGGCTACTGAACTTGATTTTTCTTGTACTTTACAACGACACCACATTAACATTTCAATCAAATTTTATCCAGCGGGCCAACAATTCGCCTGGTTTCGTTTATGCTCAACGGCAACATTAGTTTATATTTATATTCCGACCAATCAAACCGCTGCCACACTTTTTTATCTGGAGAAGTCCTGCCAATGAATTCAATGGTGATTTTCGTTGGGCCTATTTCATTGACTTCCACTATAGTAATTTTCATATCAGAATTGAGGATGACTTCGCCTTTATCAGGCGACTGCTCAGGCGTAGTAAAAAAACCAAGTGCAAACAATCCGCTATAAATAGCGCTAAATACCGGTTCATCACCACTGAGTGAACTTATATTAGACTTATGGTTAATAGGCATCCCCGCTGGTGTCGATATTGTGAAAAGTCGCTCTGACTCTCTCGTAATATCAACAGTATTTAACCCGGGCGTTAGAATATTCAGTTTTGCCGGTAATTTAAACCCTCTAAAAGCCCACTCAAAAGGCAGATAGTAAAACATCGCACTAGAGTCGTTAACAACAACAAGTTCATACTCACTGGTTTTAACATCAACCGGTATACTTTCATATTGTTTTGACTGCTGGCTAAACCCACTTACGTTAGATGTTAATATCACAGCAAGTATGGCAGGTAGTACTAAGTGCCACGAAACGATCGACCTAAACCCCCACCGGCTAATAAAGGATGACTTATTTCCATACAATGTAACTAGCCAGAGAGCCAACAAATAGAAAAAACCAATAGAACTAAACGTTACAGTCCTACTCTCTCCATTAATTAACGCAGTTCCAGGAATAGCAGCGACAATGGACCCCACAAACATAAACCTGGCGCTACGATTTGTCTTTAATATTGGCCAAATAAGAAATGTACAACCTAACGAAATCCCCCACCCTACCACTGAAATAATCCAGCGTTTTTCTGGGTGTACCATAATAACAAGACTATCAACACCGGTGATTAAGCTAATGCAAATAAGAGGAAACACCTCTAGAAAATTGATTAAAAATGCCACAGGAGACCGCCCAGGGTCTACATACTGCCCAATATCATTAGACCCGAATCCCGCACTGCTATATAAAACTCGCCACAACACTATGAGTACAACAAAAGGTATCAGGGGCGGGATTTTTTTTATGATTGAACCCCGCTCTTCCATGCATAATGTATATGCTCCCATATACGCAATTGCTGAAATTGCCGCCTCTGCCGTTAAAACAGCAGCTCCTAACAAAAAAAGTGACAAGAAAAGATCCAGATTTCTCCCATGGCAACGCCACCTAATATAGGAAGAAATACTAAGAACGCCTATTGCGCACGCCATATAGGAGTTTCTAGCGATTACCCAGTTAAAACTTTTTGTTAGACTAAAATCCACAACTAAAAGTAAAACTGCAAGTACTGCAACTGTATGCTTTGTACTTGTTTTCTTATAGAGTGAATACACTACAACGCCAAGAAGCAGAAAATATAAAAGGCTATGTAGTCGGTGAAACTCCAGTGCCTTCCCAAAAAGAGAATAATCAATCCAATGTGACAGTGCCGCTAAAGGACGAAAAGGCACCATAGATGCATTATTGCTTGACCACCAAGGCAAGTTTCCATAATCCCGATACGCCTCGTTTGTTCCTGCATCAGGGTCAAAAAAATGAAAGCCATCTAACAGCTTATCTTCCAATGCTTTGTCAGAGCCAGCTTTGCTGAAACCAAGCGAAGCTAGCTCATTGGAACCTTCCAGCATAGCCCATTGCATATAATCATCAGCAATAAAACTACCGAAGCTAGTAGGAAGATGCGTTAGAACAATAACAATCAATATCAGCAATATTGATTGTTTGGGGGACCTAATTATCGATTCAATTTTTTGGCTAATATTCATTTTACTACTTTATTAATACAACGAGGCCGCACTATAAAAGAGTGCCTTGTTTGAAAGTTATTCTTCAGGATCGGTACAAGAAATATCTTCAGGTACAGGTATATTACATTCGCTACAAAACAAGGGTATGTCGATATTTCGCAAATGCTTATCGAACCAATTCAACATCTGAGCATCAGCATGCTCCCTTACGTCACTATTAAAAGTGTGTCCTACACGATTAAGCCAAAGAAATGAACGACCCCGTACAGCTGTATCTAAACCTACCCTGGCGCAGCGCGGACATTCTCTCATAGCCAATTACTAAATACCAACCCCCGCCTCTAGGCAGAAAACAAGTCAACCCACCTTACTTTTAAGCTAATTCTTTTGCAGCAATATCACGTCATTTCCGACAAAAGTAACATTAGCCCCAACCCGCTCAGCAATAAACTCAAACGTAGTACGACTATAAAAGCAAATATGCGTCCGGTCGTTAATATAGTGCCAACGACTAAACGCCTGCTGATCCTTAACCATCTTTGTCATTAGACCCAACCACCCTCCCGATTTAAGCATTGAAAAAAGCAGAGCGAACTCTTTTTTGGGGTCATTTAGATGCTCTACAACTTCAGTAGAACAAATAACATCATAGACCTCATCCAGTGCAGTTTTATCATTAAAATAAAAAGGGTCGTATAACGCCATAGCTATCCCTTTTTCTTTCAACATTAACGATAAGGTTGGGCCAGGACCACAACCAAAATCTAACCCTTTACAATCACCACCCGCACTCAAATCTAAGCGCTCCAATAGAGGCGTACTTAATCGAGATAGAAATTGTCGATAACCCTGATCATTCGCGTCATTTTCATGTAGGTCATACTCTGCTTTTTCTTCGCTATGACTTACCCAATGTACTCTTGGGACAAACACTAGATCACAATATTTACATTGAATATAAGATCTTTTTTTATCTTCAAAATAGGGGCTTACCTCTTCGGATTGACACAGTGGGCAACATGTTATTTTTCCACTACAATTTAGCATTTCCTGCTATCTCTCCCTTCATTTATCGGCATACTATAATCCCCCTATTGAAACAAGGCATTCCAACCTCTTTAGACCACAATCATATAATGTATAGTCATACATATAGCGCACCTAAGGTTGACCTTATCGCACATTCATGTCCGAAAGTTCCAGTTAATAAAAATAACAACCAACGCTAAGGCTATGCTATCACCCAAAAACTGTCATCACCTGGCGTCCTAAAGCCACCGGCTTTCCATCAGGCGTCCAAATACTGTAGGATTGCTGCCCATATCCCTGTGAGCTCTGCGCTAACTCTGTTCTTACGTACCACCAATCACCAGCATTCGCCTGCCACTCGTCACCTAAGAACTCTAACGACCACGTTAACGAACTGCCTGCTGTAGGTGTCGTTAACATCGATAACCCAATAGGTGGTGGAATATCTGCAATTGCGATTAAGTGGGCGATTGATGCTGGGCCCTTCTCATGAAAACGCGTCCAAATACCGTGCGTACGTTCTTTACACCCCGTGAGCGGGCTATCACCTTCTGCCCAACGCATATCAAAATACTGTGTAAATGATGGTGTTTTCCCTTCTTCAAAGTAAAAAGGCTTAAGGGATTCAGGATCAGCTACTATAGGCATTGCTTTCGCGTCAAGCGACAGCTCAGATACTCGCGATGCGCCAAAACAAGCCATCACTGAGCAGCCGACGTTACCGTCTTGAATCAAATCAGCGCGCATTGAAGTGACATTTTTCCCTTGTCGTAGCTTAGTCGTTTCAATACGGATAGGTTGATCACCAACGGGGCCCACAAACAACACTTGCAATGCCCTCAACGGCAGCTTTTTCTCTGATTGTTGCCCCTCTTCTTGCTGCTTCCCACCTTGATACAAAACTTGTTGCATTGCCTCAACAGCTAAGGCCGCTAACAAACCGCCAAAGGATGCGCGACCCTGCATCCATGATGTTGGAATCTGAGCTTCAAAATACTCCCCTTTTTTGCTAACACCCTTAAGAACCTGATTAAACGTTTTACTACTCATTGACACTTTTCCTGTAGAATTTATTATAGCCTGACTGTTTTGCCTATTAACGACGACAACGATCATCACTTATTATTTGGCGTTTCAAGACATACGCCAACACCTCAAAAACCCCCAGAGGTCTAAAAATCGCCAAAAAGCAGTCTCCCATTAATTCTCCGTAATTTTTAATTTTCCAATTAATATGGCGTAATTCATCGTGCATCAATGCATGCTGCTTAGGGCAATCAATAACCAAATCATGGGCTTCCGTCATCAACACGTATGCTTGTAAATAGTCATTGGATTGTTTTGCCTTAAACGCTTTTTGCTTCAAACTCAGAGCCTGATTCAATCGCAATTCAAAACCGTTATCATAGGTTCGTGCCATATTCCCCTCCTATTGCTAGGTTTAATATTAGAGTTAGTCATAGGGTTAGTCGTAAAATTCACCCAATCACTATATATGAGCGTTATCGCCTTAAACACCACATTTAGCACAACAGTCCTTTCCACTGGGCGTGACATTTCTGTTGAACTGAGAAAATAGGCCCAAAATCACACATATCCAATGCTTTCTCGTTGACAACTTTGCTCAAGACCATATCCTTAGCAAAACTATAAATTAGACTTACCGCCTGCATGGATGCGCACACAAGAATAATAATGGTGCCTGTTCATGTACATTCTAAACATCACAAACCCCAACGGTAGCGCTCTCCCTCCCCTGTTTGTCAAACAATCTATTTGTACTATTGGTGATAGCGATAACAACCTTGTGAACTTACCCGGCCGCAAAGTGGCGAAAGTGCATGCTCAAGTGGAGTTTCGCGATGACGGTATACATATATCAAACCGTGCTCGGCTCAAACCTCTATTCGTCAATGAAGACAAAATTGAGAATTTTGGTCCATTAACCATGAACGATACCATCATGATTGGCGATTATTACATCAAGGTAACCATTACTGATCAAGATCCCAACGACAAACCCACATCAAAGCCCGCTGTTAACGCAACAGAAGTGCGCCGCAAAACCTACCAACAATGGCAACAACGTACACATCAAGCGGTCAAGAAACAGTTACAGCAGCCGGCGATCGACTTAGAGGGCGAAAATGCTAACGCTGACATTTATACCGTGGTAAAAGCTACCGTTGCTGAATTCCAAGACCTTCCTTCTAATGTTGATCCAAATAAACTGATTCACAGAGTCCATGCTGAAATTGTCGGCTATGGTGCTATAGAACCACTCCTAAACAACCCTCAAATATCCGAAATCATGGTGAACGCTCATGATGAAATATTCTATGAAGAGAACGGTCAAACTAAACTTTTTGTGGGCACGTTTACCGATGCGGGAACATTGCTAACGATTATTCAGCGTATGGTGGCGTCAACCGGTCGCAAAATTAATGATCAGTTCCCGATGGTTGATACTCGATTTGGTGATGGCTCCCGAATTAATGCCGTTATCCCTCCCCTAGCGGTAAAGGGGCCATCAATTACTATACGAAAAGCGGTAACCGAACGCCTCACTGCGCAACACCTTATTAACTTTGGAACCCTAAGCCCAGGTATCATTCGTTTTTTGGAGGTTGCTGTAACCCATAAATGTAATATCATCATATCTGGCAGCACGGGGTCGGGTAAGTCGACGTTGCTGAATGTCTTATCCAGCTTCATCCCTAATAAAGAACGCGTGATTGTTATAGAAGACGCCGCTGAACTAGAACTACCTCAACCTAATCTAGTATCACTAGAATCTCGTCAACCCAACGCGGACGGTACGGGTGCAATTGAAATACGAGACCTGTTAAAAAACTCTTTACGTATGAACCCGGACCGCATCGTGGTAGGAGAATGCCGCGGTGGAGAGGCTTTGGATATGCTCCAAGCGATGAATACTGGACATAACGGGTCGTTAACAACAATTCATGCTAACAGCCCTAGGGACTGTATCAGCCGCTTGGAAGTGCTGTCGCTAATGTCGGGAATGGAAATACCGATGCTAGCGACGCGAACACAGATCGCATCCTCAATTGACCTTATTGTTCAACAAACCCGGTTTCCCTGCGGTAGCCGCCGAATCACCAGTATCTCTGAAGTATCAGGGATGGAGTCTGGAAATGTGCAGCTGGGTGAAATCTTTAGCTTTCATCAAGAAGGCGTGGATGAGCAAGGAAAGATACAGGGACGCTTTGAATCCACAGGATTTATCCCTACATTTTATGAGTCTTTGCGAACAAGAGGCATCGCTACAGATATCTCCATTTTCCAGTGATATCCACCCTTTAACAACACCTTCAATAGCCCTCCACATCAGGATAGTTGGTCTATTCTTTAGGTAACAGCCCTGAAGAATAGACATGAAGAACTGACCTGATGAAAAAACACGAACTCAGCTCGCCTCAATGCACCTCAACGCTTAACAGCAGTATCATATTGATACTGCTTTTTCTTAGCTCACCAGCCTCCGCGTGGACAGTGACGGTATTAGATCAAGACGGCCAACCTGCTCAAAATGCCGTTGTACATATTTCTGGCCCGGGTATCACAAGCAGCGACACTGACGTTGCAATCATGGACCAAGTCAATCGTCAATATAGTCCTCACGTACTGGCTATCCGCAAAAACCAAAAAGTGTCTTTTCCAAATAGCGACAATGTACGGCATCACGTCTATTCATTTTCAAAAACCAAACCGTTTGAAATGAAGCTCTATGCAGGAACTCCAAACAATCCGATTACGTTTGAAACTGAAGGTATCGTTGTGCTTGGGTGCAATATTCATGACTCCATGCTGGGATATATTGCCGTTTACGGCGATGGGAAATTCGGTGTTGTCGATGACGCAGGTAAAATTGTATTTTCAGAGCCTCAAAAATCCGTTGCCACATTAGATATCTGGCACCCGAATTTAGCTGATAAAACAAAGACCCACTATTCAGGTCACTTGTCAGGACAAAACAATATTACCGTTACAATTAATATCACCCACCCACCAAAGAAGACGCCGTCAAAGAAAAACAAATTTGGAAGGTTCTACAAATGAAATTAAGCCTTAGAAGCCACATACTCCTTCCTTTTATTATATTAATAATAGTCACCTCCATAGCCATCATCGGTAGCGTGTTTTTTGCTACCCGCAACAACATAAACAACCAAGCAGAAGAGGCACTTCATACAGGAAAACGTGTATTCGAACGATTGATGTCGGTTCGAGGGAATCAACTCATAACCTCTTCAGAAATATTGGTCAGTGATTTTGGGTTTAAAACCGCCATTGCCTCGGAAGACAAAAACACCATACTTTCTGCGTTAGAAAACTATCAGCAGCGCATCAATGTGGATCTAATGATGATCCATGATCTTGATGGCACATTAGTATCCACTACGGACAAAAAACATCCCTACATACTAACTAAAGAAATCATTAATAAAATCAAGGAGGATGGCGGAATTCTAACGGCATTACTCATTAAGGACTCCGCTTACCAAGTGGCAATATTGCCCGTCATGGCGCCGACTACCATTGCATGGGCGACCGTCGGTGTTGCCATTGACAATGATTTCGCGAACCAATTAAAAACACTGACCAATTTGGATATTTCCTTTTCAGGAAACACTAAAGATGGCGATACCAATCTAGAGATATTCCATATTTCTACTTTATCTACCGCTGCATCAAAAAACCAAAGTCAATTCAGCGAAGAAATGATGCATGTTACTACATCACAGAAAGAAGAGTTTTTATCACTACCTATCACCATAACAGAAAACAATGAATTCCTAATTCATGCCTATGTATTCTCATCACTTACCAATGCTTATGCGCAATACAACCCACTAAAATGGCAGATCTTTGTTATAACGATGTTAGCCCTAATTCTCTCAATTATTGGAGCGTTATTAATATCAAAAAACATCTCCCAACCCATTGCATTTTTCGTTAAAGCGGCAAAAAAAATTAGCGATGGCCATTACAATGAACAAACGTCGCAATTCGTACAAAATACGCAAGAGATATCTGAATTAGAAGAAAGTTTTCGAAAAATGCAAACGGGGATTTCAGAAAGAGAAACAAAAATACTCCACCAAGCATACCATGACACGCTAACCGGACTACCCAACCGAACACAAACAAAAGACTACATCAACACGCTCATTAAAAAAGGTCATGGGACGGAGTTTTCAGTTATTAGCATTAACATTATTGGTTTCTCACAAATAAACGATACCTTTGGATTTGATGTGGGGGACAATTTCCTAAAAACGTTTGCTGAACGGCTAAACGAGAGCACTGGCAACAACAGCCATGCTTCCCGTTTGAGTGCCGACGATTTTATTACAGTAATGACATCAGCCTGCCTAGACACCATTGCCAAAGACACCAAACACCTAAAAGAAACCTTAGAAAAAAGCATCAATATCTCTGGAATTGATATTGCGGTATCCATTCGCTTAGGAGTATCACTGTACCCAGAGCACGGTGCTGATGCAGAACAGCTTCTACGTCGCTCTAGCATTGCATTAAACGTTGCCGAATCTCGTAATATCAGTCTTGATTTCTACCAACCAGGTGAAGAGAAAGAGCATCTCAAACGTATCCGCCTTATTTCAGATCTTGGTGACGCAATAAAAAATAACGACCTAGTTATGTACTACCAACCCAAAGTAGACCTCCATACGCAGACAATCACTCAAGTTGAAGCTCTTATTCGGTGGATCCACAAAGACTTAGGGTTTATCCCTCCCGATGACTTTATTGGCCTTGCAGAGAGTTCAGGTATGATGCCCGATTTAACACGCTGGGTACTTACTTCTGTTGCTGGCCAAGCAAAATCATGGCGACAACAAAATATCGATGTAATCGTTGCCATCAACCTGTCTGCCCACGACATTGCCCATGATGGTCTTCCTAGCTTTATTACTCAACTACTATCCGACCACCAACTTACTGCAAATGACTTTATGTTAGAAATCACCGAAAGTGCGGTAATGGAAAATCCACATCAGGCGATCCAAGTATTAGAACAGTTCAAATCACTGGGCATTGACCTTTCTATTGACGATTTTGGAACGGGCTATTCCTCCCTTAGCCAGTTAAAAAGCATGCCTGTTGATGAATTAAAAATTGATAAGTCTTTTATTTTAAACCTTGAAAGCAACAAGGACGACCAAGTCATTGTGCAGTCAACCATTCAGCTAGGCCATAATATTGGTTTACGTATTGTTGCCGAGGGTGTCGAAACCCAAGCAGCCTGGCATTTGTTGGAGCAATGGGGATGCGACAAACTTCAAGGTTACTTTATTAGCCGTCCTGTACCGGCTGATGACTTCACCGCCTGGTACCCCCATTACCAGGTTTCTGAATTTTGTCATAATCAAAAGCCAATGAATGTAGCCCTTACTAGAGAAGCAGAATCTTGAGGAAAGTAACCAACAAAATGAGAACAAAAAAAACAACAAAGCTCCTTACTCTAAGCATTATACTCTCTTATCTATTGGTTGGCCCTTGCTACAGCAACGGAAAGTTACTGGCAACGGCAGGTACTTCAACGATAGAAGGTAGCGGAGGTGGCGGAATGGTTCCTTGGGCGATGCTCTCGGGCTACGGTACTAAAGATGAAACAGCATCATCTCTTTTTTCAACCCACATAAACCTTTCCGACTTCACCATGTGGTCATACGGTATAGCCGCAAGTTACCATGACCGTATAGAACTATCGGCATCTCAACAAACAATCCAAGGAAAAGAAAAATCAGACCCCATCAGCATGAACACCTTTGGTGCAAAGATACGACTTAGTGGTGATGCAATTTATAGTAAATGGCCACAGCTGAGTGCTGGTATTCAATATAAAGATATATTGGATAAAGAAGCGGCTAACGCCCTAGGGGCAAAGAAAAACTCGGGGACTGACGTATATCTTAGCGCCACAAAAATATGGCTTGATGGTTTTTTTCATAGAAATACATTATTCAACATCACTTTACGCAACACCGATGCAAATCAATTAGGGTTACTCGGCTTTGGTGGAGATAATCACCACAGTCGTTGGCAGTGGGAATCCAGCGCAGCATTACTAATCAATCGACACTGGGCAGTTGGCGCGGAATATAGAATGAAACCAAACAATTTATCCACAGTTAAAGAGAATGATTGGAAGAATGTTTTTGTTAGCTATTTCCCCTCAAAGCAATTATCCATTACGTTTGCCTACCTAGAATTAGGTGATATTGCCGGCCAACGGGATCAAAAAGGTCCCTACCTATCGCTACAAGGTGCCTTCTGATGAAAATCATCCAGTCGCTATCCATCACGTTATATGTTACGTCTATTATATTAACGACGGGGTGCCTGTCCCCTCAACCTAAAGATGACCTTTTCCAGCAACTAGGAGGTTTACCGGGAATAGAACGATTTGTGGATATTTTTATCAGTGAAATAGGGGAATCAAAAGAGATCCGCCCCTATTTTGAAGATACCAATCTAGATCGCTTTCGAGAAAAACAAATCGAACATATTTGCTTACTATCCGGTGGCCCCTGCACTTATACCGGCGATTCTATAGTGGATTCCCATAGAGGTATGGGGGTCAATGAGGCTGACTTTAATACTCTTGTTGATATTACTATTCGCGCCATGAATAAAACGGGATACTCCATTGCGACACGTAACCGCATGCTTGCTCTTATCGCCCCACTAAGAAGTGAGGTGATTGAGATTGAATAATAGAAGCAACTGGTGTCATTTTAAAATTGTTCGTTCTATCCACTGAACCGCATACTCCCAAACGGGTTTGGACTTTACGCTAGTAATCAGATCCATATGCCCAGGGTTAAATGTTAACCCTTCATCCCCAACGCCAAACGTTTTGTGTGTTACCGACGCGCGCGCCAAATGGGATACAAACGCTTCTGAACACTGAGGATGACACATTAAATCATCCCCCCTTCCAGCAATTGCCAAAACAGGGACCCGCACATTTGCCAACCCTTTTAGGTAATCCCAAGACTGATCAAGCGTTTCCCAACGATCCCGTTTCCACCACTTAAGAAAGCTCAAGGTATAGGTTTTTGCTTCATCCTCATTTCCAAATTTCAGTTTCTTTGCTGGGAAACGCTTAAACGCCAGAGCAAAACCATTAAACACCCCTAACTGTGCACGTTTTTTAATACGTCTTTTGATACTGCTATCCAATTGAGGAATCCAAACATTTGCTGCAAAACAAACAATGCCATCCAGTGGTGTATCAATTTCTTTACCTAGTAACCCAAGTCCACCATGCGCAAATAAACTATGGCCCACCATTAAAAAGGGAGTATCTGGATGACGCTGACGGATAGCCTTTATAGCTGCAGGCAAATCTTTTAGCATCAAATCATCGTATGACCAATCATTGCCTTTGTGAGCAGGGACAGCACCCAACCCTCTTCCACGCGCATCGATCATATAACACAAGAAACCCTGCTCAGTAAGATACGATGCAAAACCTTGCCCCTTAGGTTTGTCCATAGACTTTGAATTTGTCATCATTGCGTGGCCCAGCAGCAATACCGCACGAGGTGATTCAACAGGCTTAAACAAGCCAACTGAAACAGGGTGCGAATCACTCGATACTACGTTTAATGGAACCATATTTAACAGAGGCATAGTTACCGATTCAAGGTCTAACGAAGATTGAGACATAAACACTCCTGAATTGAGCAATTAGCATTAATTTCGATACACCATACCCACATAATTTCATTTTTTCCATACCCGTGCATATACTTAAAGAATAACCTGAAGCATATAAGGACATTAGCTCACGTGAACACACAACAAAACAAAACAAACATCGACTTAAAGATACTGGAGGAATACGTCACACGCCTTGTCGAAGTTAACGAGACAAAAAAAGTATTCGTCACCAAGGACATTTTTAACGAAGAGAACAACCTTATAGTCCCCAAAGGAAGCGTAATTGATGAACTGTCTCGCAACCATATTATTAAATCACCTCTAAAAAATGATTTTGATAAATGCATCGCGATAGACAATGAAATTGGAGGCATAGAACTCTTTGAGTGTATACAGGGTTATCTAGAAGATCACCCTTCATATCTACATATTCACACTCTATTAAACCTGGATAGCCACTTAAGGTTCCTGTGTAACAGTTATCAACAGATACCAATACTAAGACAAAAGATAACGGTTTTAGCATTACAGCTTCCCACTCACTTTAACCGATCCCTTGGCGTCGCATGGTTTTCATTACTGATATCACGCCAAAAACAACTTAATGAAGAGGAAATACAATCAGCCTTCCTTGCTGGTCTGTGTATGGATATTGGTTTTTTACACCTCCCCTCTTTCAATGATTCTGAAGCACCGCGGTGGACACAAAGCCACACAATCATTGGTTGGAGGATACTCAAAGATATCAATGAATTAAACAACGACGTATCCTTAGCAGTATTAGAACACCACGAGCGGTGCGATGGCTGCGGTTTCCCAAAGGCAAGTATTGCAAATGAATTGGGATTACTAGGACAAATTGTAGGAATGTCGTGTTTTATTATTGACCAACAGCACGTCCAAGGAAACGAAAGCTCCAATACAAGAAACGCCAACTTACACAGCATCATACCGGCATTACAAGTGAACGCTAGCGTCCATCGATACGACATCTATGAAACAATCATCACCTTAATACGTAAAACCAGCCAAGAAAAAGCAAGCGTCCTATCCAACGAAAACATAAAGAACTTGATTGACGATATACTAGAAAAAACTAAACTACTGATACCTTGGGTTGATACGCTAGATAACATGCTAACGACTTATACGGGAAACTATCAAAACAAGACTTTTCGTTCAATCAAACAATCCTATACCCATTTATTATCCACTATCCATGGCGCAGGGCTACTCGACAGTACAGCGACCCAATGGCTTAATAACGTCAAAAATAAAAAATTAGAATGCGATTTCAAAGAGGTAGAGAACTTTGATCAATTTATTAATGAACTACAGCGTCACCTAATCTATATAACATCCCAATGCAAACACCTTGTAGTCGACATTAAAAATACTACGGATAACAATTCAGATAGAAGGGCTTTATCCTACAATGAGTCATGGAATCAAAGTCTAGCGAAGATCGAGTCTTTACGTTAGTAACATTGCGGAAGCAACACTCATGAATTTTATTCATAACACTAGCAACCTGCATTTTTCCTGTCACATCATGATTCCTTAAAAAATATGGGGTAGACTGCTTGGAACATCATCACTAGCGCAGGGATATATTACATGACAGGTCAAACCCACACACCCTATGAACTTATCGGTACCGAATCGTCTTTATTCACCGGAAAAGTTCGTGGATATATGCGCTATAAGAACATCCCATTCACGGAAACAATTTCATCCATCAATGTATATCAAAACGTTATTACCCCACGCGTAGGGAAGCGTATTATCCCCCTACTGATCACGCCTGATGATCAATGCATACAGGACACCACCTGTATTATTGACCATTTGGAACAACACTTTCCATCTCAATCAGTCTACCCAGATACCCCTAAACAAAAACTTGTTTCATTGTTGTTAGAGTGTTTCGGGGATGAGTGGATAGTGATGCCAGCAATGCATTACCGTTGGCGGTTTAAGCGCTACAACTTGCCATTTATTTTAAAGGAATTTGGCCAAACGGCGATGCCAAACCTTCCTGGATTCACCCACTACTTTATCGGTGCGGTTCCTGCTATGGCGTTTGGTAATTTATATAGACCCTATTTTGGGCTTAATAACAAAGCCATTGAAAAGTCCATCGAGATTAGCTACGAGGCACTTCTTAATGACCTAAATAAACATTTTGAGAAATACCCGTATCTACTGGGGGATCAACCCTGCATTGGCGATTACGGTTTTTTAGGCCCATTTTATGCTCATTTCTATCGAGACCCCTACCCTGGAAAAATGCTAAAGGAACGAGCACCATTTGTTGCTAAATGGGTTAGACGAATGGAGTTTCTTGAAGATGCCCGCTACGGTGAATTTCTTCCTAACGATGAAATCCCAGAAACACTCTTACCAATATTATCACGTATGACAAAAGAGCAATTCCCGGTATTAGAAGACACTGCCAGTCAATTAGATAGCTGGTGCAAGAAAAACAGCCACACCAAAAACGTTAAACGAGTCATAGGCCGGCACTCATTTTCCATTGAGGGCGTAACGTCAAAACGTTCTGTCACTCCATTTTCATATTGGATGTTTCAACGAGCTTTAAATTTTTACAATGAAGAAGCTGAACACAGAGAGACGCTAGACAAAATCATCAAAAAGATAGGTGGAACTCAAGCATTTTCAAGGCAAGCTAACACCCAGCTTGCTTATAAAAACTATCGATTAGTTAGAACCGCCGAATAAATGGATAAGTAATAATAGGAGGAGTTCCCAACAGGGCTCTTCGCAACATATCATAGGCGACGGCAGCACAAATAGAGCGAAACATTTCAGGCCTTCTAAAAGGGATATCAATCGTTTGATGCCATATCTTACCTTGTGATACTAACGCAATTGAAACCATCGTTCGCTGGCGTCCATCAACCTCCTGCTCTACCATATCACTTGTTGCCAATGCATAATCACTTTCTAATAGTAACCTCAGGTTGCTCGCCATTGCTACTGCCATTTCAATGGACGCCGCTCCGTATTTGCTGGTTGTTTCAGGAGTGATTTTTAAAAGCTTATTTTTTGAAGCTTCATTAGTCACAATTACAGCCTGATGAAAGTATTCATCGCTGCCTGGCTGAGCCAATAACTCAATTGCTAGTTGCCCCTTTGTGCAGGACTCCGCAATACTAAGGCTTTTCCCTTGTTCAAGTAACCGCTGGTTTACTTCAGCAGCCAACGAAGAATGACCATCAGACACCAAGGAATCTCCCAATACAAACTTCACCTTGTCAACGGTCTCAGGTAATGCATTAGCGGCATTTTCACCACGAGCAAATAATTTTATCTCGATGTGTGGCATATACGAACGATAACCTATCGTAATACCTTCTGGGATGACAAGCTTATCTAAGTCATCTGCAAGAGATGACTCCCCCACCCCAAACGTTAATAACTTATACAGCAGCGTGTTTTCTGTAACACTATGTTCGGAAATAACAAATGGGATGAACTGCTCATCCACCATTTGTTTGAATTCATGGGGTACACCTGGCGTAAAAAACAACCACGCTTTATTTAGCTTGATACGAAACCCACAGGCGGTACCCACCGGATTATCCACCATAACAGCTGAAGCTGGTAATAACGCTTGCTTTGAGTTGCTGGCAGGCATAATCCGCCCCTGACTTGCGTACCAACGCTCTAAGCGTTCTCGCCATGCCACACATTCAACAAGCGGTTCTCCTTTTGCTTGAGCCATTGCAAATGCTGACATATCGTCTTCAGTTGGCCCTAAACCACCATTAACCAAAATAACATCGGCACACTGACTTCGCTCTTGAAATACCGAAATAAGATCTTCCAACCGGTCACCTACAGTGACCCGGCGCTGCATTTCGATACCCTGTTCCATTAATCGTTCGCCGACCCAAGCCGCATTCGTATCGACAACTTGACCAGCCAAAATCTCTTCACCCGTACAAATCATTTCAAGCTTCATATAACAACTCTCTACATTCATTGCACGCTATGTTACTCCGTCTGACAATATTCAAGCAACCATTCTTCACTATCTGCCGGGCTCAGCGGTCTTGACAGAAGATACCCTTGCATCGCATCACAGTTCTTTTCTATCAAAAATTGTTTCTGCCCCTCCGTTTCTACACCTTCTGCAATAATCTTTAAGTTCAAGCTATGGCCCAGAGCAATAATCCCCGTAACCAGTGCTATATCATCATCATCAGTGGGCAAGCCATCGATAAAAGATCGATCAATTTTCAACACTTCTACTGGAAAACGTTTCAAATAACTAAGGGATGAGTAGCCTGTACCGAAATCGTCAATTTCTAACGATACACCTAATGACGTAAGTTTAGTCATCTGGGCAATCATGGCATCTTCTGTATCCGCTAACGTTTCTTCTGTTAACTCCAACTTCAAAAGATGAGCAGGGACTCCAGTGTCTTTGAGAACAGTTTGTACTTTTTTGTATAATGCACCGCCCTCCCACTGAATACTTGCAACATTTACTGCTATCGGTACCTCAGCCAACCCTTTGTTCAACCAATCACGTTGTTGTTCACATGCAGTCCTTATCACCCAGTCACCCAGTGGAATGATTAACCCCGTTTCTTCCGCAAGAGAAATAAACTCCACAGGGGGAAGGAACCCACGAATAGGGTGCTGCCATCTCACAAGAGCCTCCAACCCACTTACTTTACCCGTTGCCAAATCTAGTTGCGGCTGATAATAAAGCACTAGTTCGCCATCATCAATCGCCTTGCGCAACTCGCTTTCCAACTCAAATCTGCGAGCTATTTCTGTTTCCATCCCATGCTCATAAAGCTGATAACAATTCCCTCCTTTTGCTTTTGCTTTAAACATGGCGGTATCTGAGCGTTTCATCAAAGTACCAATATTACCGCCATTATGAGGGTACATTGCCACACCAA